>Ga0209555_10000517_pt1 | contig 32575 bp, 28 predicted proteins | sample SaaInl85LU_5_DNA_FD_184643 | JGI IMG/M metagenome (GOLD analysis project Ga0209555, IMG submission 184643) | Marine microbial communities from expanding oxygen minimum zones in the Saanich Inlet - ESP_85LU_5_DNA (SPAdes) (version 2) | ecosystem: Environmental > Aquatic > Marine > Intertidal... | reverse complement strand
CTACATAACAAAAGGAGCGAGTTTGAGCTCCTTTACCAAAGACAGATAGATTCTCTCCCCTAAGGGCTTGCCCCATAAAGGCAGGTATCACACGCCCATCGTTCAGACGCATTCGAGGTCCATAGGTGTTGAATATGCGTGCAATACGGGTTTCCAGTCCATGAAACCGGTGATACGCCATTGTGATGGCTTCTTGGAATCGCTTGGCCTCATCATAAACCCCTCTTGGGCCAATAGAATTCACATTTCCAAAATAATCTTCGGATTGTGGATGAACCAGAGGGTCTCCATACACTTCAGATGTAGAAGCAATGAGTATACGTGCATTTTTGGCTTTGGCAAGTCCCAACAGATTATGTGTTCCTAAAGAGCCTACCTTAAGTGTTTGGATGGGTATTTTTAGATAATCAATAGGACTGGCAGGGGATGCAAAATGTAAAATATAGTCTATGGGTTCTTTAATGTCTATATGAACTGTTACATCATGCTCGATGAAATGAAAATTTGGTTGGTCAAATAAATGTTGGATGTTGTCTTTATCACCTGTGATAAAATTATCCATCCCCAAAATTCTAAACCCTTCTCCGATGAAGCGATCACATAAATGGGATCCTAAAAATCCTGCGGCACCGGTAATAAGTATGGTTTTGGACATAAATAGTAGACTATTTTACAAAGGTAAGAAAATATTATTCCTAGATAGGCTTGAAGCGCTTTTTAAGTTTAAAGCATCTTAGAAAAATAATGATAATCTTTTGTGATGTTGTCTTAAGTAATAAACAAGCAAAGCGGGAAAAATCCTACTTTGGTTTTAGATTGCTTCGTTCAAGTGTAAGCTTTGGGGTTTTAAAGAGTGTTAACTTTTTTTAAGAAAATCAAGTTTATATTTAATTCTATTAATTTATTTAGTCGATTTTTTATTTTTTCTTAACCAAGCTTTTATAAATAAAAACATGTATTTTGAGTTAGTATAAAAATACCTCTTAGCCATTCTTTTAGGCTCTTGAATTAATCGATATAACCATTCCAATCCAAATTTCTGCATCCAATTTGGGGCTCTTTTGACTTTTCCAACAAATGTTGGTAAGGCACCTCCAATGCCAAATAGAGTTGAATTAATATGTTTATAATTTTCAAACATCCACTTTTCTTGTTTTGGACAGCCCAAAGCAACAAAAACAACATCTGTTTTCGAAGAATTAATCTTTTCAATATAATCCTTATTATTCCATTTTTCATTAAATGGTGGTGATATAAGATTTGTTATTTCTATGCCTTTGAATTCATTGCATATCCTTTGTTTAACTGCATTCAAAACCTCTTCAGTAGAACCGATAAATGTTACTTTATATTTTAAGCTATTACACGTTTCTAGAAAAGTAGGTAAGAAATCCATTCCGGCGATCCTTTTCTGTTTAATATTATACAAAATATCTAAACTTTTAGCAATTGGAAGACCATCTGGAAGTGCAAAGGTAGCGGAGTTAACAACATTACAAAAACCTTCATCGTCATAAGCTTCAATAATCATGTGAACATTTGTAAAACAAACATATGAAGGTTCTTTCCTTTTAATTAAATCTTTTATTATGTCTATGTAGAAATTTATTTCTCCATAATTTATATTAGCACTTATTATTCTTTTTTTCATTATTTATTAAATTATAATAAATTTGGTGTAAATTTTTAAAATTTTCTTCATGCGTATACTTACTAAGGTAAGTGTTTCGTGAGTTAATTTGATATTCTGTTAAATCCTTTTTATCGAATTCATCAATTTTTTGGATAGTTTCTTTATCAATCTTAAAATTCATTATTTTACCATTGAAATTATCTTCTATAATCTCATTAATATTATCAATGTTATTTGCTATAACTGGTGTTCCTGATGAAAACGACTCTATAATAGTATTTGGAAGACCCTCATAACAAATTGACGGAAATAGCAACGCTTTCGTTTTTAGCAATTTTTGCTTGATAAAACTTCTTTCCTGTTTCCCATGAAACGTTATATTGCTATTTGCTTTTCTTGTAAGATCAAGCTCTAATTCGCCTGACCCAATAATATCTAGTTTAAGATGTGATAAATTATTAAAAATTTTAATTAATGTATCTATACCCTTTTCCTTTGATAACCTTCCCACAAATAAAAACCCATCGCGTACCTTTTCTAATGTATTATCTTCTATAAAATCATCTGTACTATTAGGTTTAATCAATAATTTATTAACATTAATTTCTAAACTGGAATTTTTAATTAAATTTCTAATAAAAGGAGTTAACAATATAACATTATCTATATACTTATCCCATGTATTAAAATACTTGTTAATTCCAATAAAAGTTGACAAAATCAAACTTTTACTATATGAATTTTGAAAGCATTTATTAAGAACCCCGTGATACGGATAAATAAGATTTTTGCATTTTATACACACTTCTGAATTTCTTAAGAAAAGAGCTCCTGAACACAAAAGCCTAAAATTATGTAATGTAATTACGACAGGAACGTTCATTTTTTTAGAAGCCATCAATATACTTGGTGAAGCTTTGTAGAATATATTATGAACGTGTACAACATCGGGTTTATGTAGTTTAATCTCATTAATAGTTTTTAAAAAAGAAGTCCTATTAAAAAAAAATGCCCCTAAGGATAACTCTTCATTATTAAAAAAAAGTTGATTGACTTCAATATTATTTGCCTTAAGAAGTTTAAACTCATTATCAACGACCGCATCTTCTCCTCCGTAATGCCTATATTTATTATGTATCTGAAGTACCTTCATTTATTTATTTTAAAAAAAACATGATTGTTAGCTTATTAAATTTTGATTGTGCTTGTGAGTAAATATAAATACCGATATAAAAAAAACACAAAAGACAACTCCCCATTGTCGCTCTAGCATTGACTCCGTCATGAATGAAATTGTTATAAGTAAAAGGAGTGACAAATATCTAAAATCATTGTACTTCTTCAATCTTTTCCACAAGTTGATAAATGCTAATAAAAAAATAGTTAATCCTAAAATTCCATTCCTCAACAATACTTCTAAATATTGATTATGCATATTTGCATTATTCCTATATGCCCAAGCCCAACCTTTATGATTTCTAACTTTTTGAATTTCATCCAATTCGTCACCCGTACCAACTCCGAATAATATGTTTTTAATGGGGAGCCTCAAAATCGACTCCCAGTTTTCAGCTCTATCTGAGTCCCCACTTTTTTTAATTAACTTATCTATTCTCACAACAACATTACTAGAGTTAGTTATATCGATTTGCTTTAAAAAATAGAAACTTAAAATAGAAAAAAGAACTATCGCAAAGATCTTAATCCTATTCATTAATTTCTGTTTTAAAAATAATTTTATAACCATTACAAAAATAATTATTACCAGAACAACAATAGAAGTAACAGCTGATATTAGAAAGATACAAAAGAGAATATACAACCCCATTATGACCTTTAAATAATTATTTATAAGTTTAGATTTAAGGACTATCACAAATGCAAATACACTAAACATCCCAAAATATGGTGCGTGAATTTGAACTAATGAGTGTTTTATAAAATTATTTCTTAAATAATGAGAAATCAATAAACTAAAATTATCGTTTTCTCTAAACAATTCTAATAACACGTTTATGTGTGTAAAAATAAGTATGCTAAATATAGAAATTGCAAAAGTTAATAGCACCTTTTCTAATGAAAAAGTACTATTATAACTTAACGCAAAAGAAATAGGGATAAATAGAAATGCTAAACTATGTTGGACTACTTTAATTCCTACATCAAGATTAGATGAATATAATAATCCTATCAAAATCAATAATATATAAAATGCCGTAATATTTATCTGAGGAACAAAGTTTCTTAATGAAAACCGACTTGACGATCTGAGTCTTATTAAAAACGAAAGTAAAAATAAAATAATTATGCTAAAGCTATTGACAAAACTTCCTATTGGAATTGTAAAAGCCACTAACAACAAACTATATTTCCATAATAATTGAATATCAATTTTCTTATTTTGAAATAAACCCATTATTACTTTTCTATGCTATTTAATGATTTATTTTTTGCTGTTTCAATAATCTTAACCAATAATATTACTAAAATAAAAAACTCAGGGTATTCAATATAGTTTTCTGTGAATAAATTAATTATTAAAAATATAATTAAAAACTTAAAAAAACCTGAGGGTTCAGAATTATTTTTTATTCTAACTATAAGCTTATAAATTAATAGAGATATTATGATGAATTGTAGAAATCCATATTCAACAATTAACGCCAAGACGGATGAAAACGGTTGATTGCGGGTTCCGTCATTGTATTGATAGGTAATATTTCGATTCCAAAGAGGGTAAACATCTAAATCCGCATAAACTGGTCGATTTCCTTTGTTTTTTGGTGAATTAATTAATTTTGAATATTCTCCATTAAGCAAAAAAGATGTGCGAGAATTATATGACCCTGGACCGGCTCCAAAAGAGAAAATTTCTAAGTCAGTCATTCTTTTTAACCCACCAGCAAAAGCGGTAATTTTTCTAGGCACTTCAGTCCTTTTATTTTTACGTGCGATTTTTATCTGTTGTTCGTATGAATAATTAGAAAAACCATCAACTGTGAAGTTGATATTTGCTTTAATATATAAAAATACTTTCGGGTTATATTTTTCAGTAATTGAAAATACTATACCCAATAGAAGAATAGATATTAAAACATATTTTAATTGTCCAAACCTTATTTTGGTTACTAACAAAAACGCAATTACAATAATAAACATTATTAGGCCCAACCCGTAGAAACACATGAAACCACACAGAAACAAAAATGCACTCTTGTATATATTTTTTTCATAAAAATAATAAACACAATAAATAAAATTAATTAAGGCTAAAGTATGCGTCATTAATCCAGAATTTCCATACAAACCAACAAACCCGTCATCTATAATTGACGTATGTGTGTATAAATTGATGATGAAATTAATGAAACCTGTAATATTGATAACAGCAAGAACTTTAAACGTAATTCTCATAAATTTTTCCAAAGAAACTAAATGCTTATTTGCAGGAGATAAAAGTGTAATTATTGGTAAATAAAATATAAATAATGAAATTATAATGTTAGATAAATATCCATCATGAAAGACAAACGAATAAAGAGAAATTATTAAAGCTAATAGAATTGACAACTGAGATAACTGTTTATATACGATTCGAAAAACAACTGTAATAAGTATCAACAGAATTGGGTAAATTAATATAAGTCCTTTTCTTAAAAAAGTAAACATTAGTATTGCCAAGATTCCAACAATCAAACTTGTAAGTTTACTTTTTTTAAAATAAAGATTTGATATAGTATTCTGCATTCTCCCTTTAATATCAAAAAAACTAATAAAATTATTATGCTAATAGGTTAACTACTTTTCTTTTACTTTTTAAATTGTAATATCTTATCAAGTAAAAAAAATAATCCTTTAGGAATAAAATAAACCCCTATAAGAGTTCCCGAAAAGTAAGAAAAACTACTTGATAAGTCACCTCTCAAAACAAAAATCAAATATATCGAAAAATAAATTGCAACTACCTGTTTAAAAAAATCTTTTGAATATTGCCATTGCAACACTTTATGGATAATAATTGCCAAAGAAACCGGAAAAAAAAACAGACTAAATACACCAAAATTGATAAGGCCTTCAGACAATAAGGGATTTGCTAAATTATCATAAGTCATATTATAATTGTCCATTAAATATTTCCCAACTAATTGACCAGTATTTAATGGTTTATCTATCCAAATTGATCTTGGAACAAAAAACAACAAACTTCCTAATAATTGCTCTCCTACGACAATTCCATAAGAACTTATATATTCCATGGTTGCTAAAACATTAGCATAGGCGTCATAATGAATCGTCAAAAATTCACCTAACAGGTCACGCGAAGCGATCTTATTTAAAAATTTAATTGGGTTCATTAACATTTCTAGCATCCCATGTTTTGAATGGGTGAAAATTGAAACTATCGGAAAACCGATAACCATTGATAATAGGTGAAAAAATAAGAAACGAATATTCTTATTAAACCATTTTGGGATAAGAAATATAAAAATTGTTATAATTAATGGACCGAGTGCATTTCTTTTGGCCAACATTGGATTCTTAACTAAGATGAGTAGAAATAGTAATGATATAGAAATTAGCAATACATATTTCCATTTTTCATATTTATTCCTGTTTTGATTGAGAAAGACTGTTGAATATAAAAAACCAATGAAGGGTATAATAAAAAGCGTTTTTCGAATAATTAAAGATTTTATTACAGAATACTTTTCAAAACCATTATCATTATATAATAATTTATCAATAATAAAATCATGAAAAAACAAAATAATTAAAAATGACAAACCTGTTAGCGTGGTCAGGTAGATTAAATAATTGTCTCTCTGTATATTGGCTACTTCCCAACCTCTATCAAGTTTCTTTCTCTTTTTTATAAATTGATACGTGATTAAAAAATTTATATTCCATATAAAAATGTAAAAATTCAATTTTACCACTTCATTAATTTTAATTGGAAATGTATTGGGGAAAACACCAACATAAATTTGGTACATTGGAGCTACCAAAAAAAACAGGTATCCAAAAACTAAATATGAAGAAATATACGGAGAAAACTCTTTATCTCTTATTAAATGAAAATAAAGAATTGCAAACAAAGAAACCCAATTACAAAGAAATGAAATATTTAAATTAATTTCACCTAAATCACAGAAAATTATAACTAACACATGTGCTAATAATATAATACTCAAATTCAAATTACGATAAAACATAACTTTAAAAAATTAATTTCAATGTATAATAACCCCTAATCAATAACATTACAAATTCTGCAATAATCCTCAAAATAATAATATTCCAAAAAGTTAACGAATCCGAAACATATAATCCGAAAAGAAGAAGTAAATAAAATGTTGTTGAATAAATTAAACTATAATTAAACTCTTTCTCAAAACCAAATGCTACTAGGGTCGTACTTCCAAGTACAAACACTAAAGCGACTATAGGAATTAAGAGCGATAGAATCTTAAGAACAGTTACGTGTTCCGTTAAATTCTCACCTCCCATGAGAAACAAAAGTTCTGTTGAAAATAAATTAAAAATCAAAAGAATAATTAAACTCAACAGAAAAGTATACTTGATTATTTTTTTTAATAATTTTTTATTTAAAGTTCTCGCAATAGTAGGAAATACAGCTTGTTGTAGCATATCGAATGGGATCAACGCTACCATAACTAATTTTGAAGAAACATCAAATATTGTAACATACTCCATAGTAAATGCATATCCAATTACAAAAATTGTCACAGAATTAAATGCTAAATTCATTGCTCTACCCCAAAAATATAATTTCGAATCGTTCAAAATATTTTTTAACTTATAAACCGAGACTCTAACAAACTCAATCTGAAATGAAGTTCTAAGTATATAAACACTTAATACGGCCAAGACAATACCTGATAATACCAAAATCCATAAATACAAATTAATATCAGAAATATCTTTAACAAATAAGAAGGTTAATATCAATATTAAAATTCTCGACAAGAACATTACAATAGTTGCTGGGCGCATTCTTTCCATTCCTTGAAAAAACCATATCGGATAAAATATCTCTCCAACTCCTGTCAATAAGTATATAAAAAAAAAGGAGGATAAAGCGTTTATTTTAGAGTTAAACATTAACAATAAAAGTATAACGAAACTTATTATAAAAAGTCCAGTCTTAATAATATATATAGACGAAACAATTTCATTCAAAGCATCCTTATCTCCGCTTAACTCAACTACACGCTTCGACGCATAAATATTGAATCCAAAATTGATGAATAATACAAAATATTGAATAATTGAGTCTACCCACGTTATCTGACCATATCCAAACTCGCCAAAAACCCTAACTAAGTACCCTACCAGTAAAAATTTAATTCCAATATTAAAGAACCGCATTATGGAAAGATAGGACAAGTTCTTTAATATTATTTTTGAGTCAAGACTAAACTTTTTCAATACTGACGTTTTTATTAATTCTAAAATTTTTCAATCGCTCCTTAAACTCTAATTTCCTTCCAATTCTTTTAAATATTCGATCTTTAAAAATAAGATTGGATTAAGTTTACCGCCAATTTTTTTTGTAAACAATTTATTAGCATTATCTTGAAATATAAACTCATTGAACGTAAAATAGTTTTTTAATTCTTCTGGTTTTACATATATCCTTTTTGCCCCATATAATATCTCTATATGTTTAATTTCAATCTCCTTTTCTTGCTTGACTCCGAAATTTATACGGAAATTATACGATATGCTTTCACCAAAGTTAGCTGTCAAGTTTTTGGTTGCTGATGACCCCACAACTTTCTCATTAATTTGAATCCACTTATTTTGATTTTCATCAGTTATAATATTATAAAGCACTAATTTGAAAACGTCTTCCTTATTAACTCTATATTTTATTTTAACAATAAATTCCGTTTTTACTTCTTTTACCCTTTCTTGTTTTTTACTTTCACAAGCAAGGCTAAATATTACCATCAGTAATACTAAAAATACTTTTTTCATTTTTAAAATATTAATTTTTTAATCAACTAGGCATCAAAAACATATAACCTAACTATTTGCTTTAAACCTATTATTTACTTGGGATAATTCTTTAACCTTTATAAAACTTTGTCAAGTAACTTTTTTGAGAAATCTTTTTCATAAGTATGAAAAATACTCTTTAATTCTTCCCGTTCCTTAATATAGTTATCGTTATTTTTAAGAATCACTTCATTTAAAAAAAACTCAAGCTTAGCAATACTTGTTATGATATCTCCAGGCATATATTTTTTAGCATCAGAAAAAACAAACCCTCTTGAGTTTTTAAACTCTTCATAATCAGAAAAAACAAACCCTATCGGTTTATTCAAAAGCATAAAGTCTATATAAATAGATGAAAAATCTGTTAATAAAATATCTACGGAATTAAAAACTGAATACAATGCAATTCCTTTATCTAAAAAACTATCATTATCAATAAAAACAAAGTTTGAATATGACTTAAAATCTTCAACTTGCAAATAGTCCATGGGGTGTAATTTTACATAACAAATTGATTCCGTTTTTATCAAAATTTGATTTATTTTCGACAAACTTTTAGCACTCAAAAAATCTATATCAGGATTAGCTTCACCGTCTATTCTAATTTCTCCAATTACCGATTTTCTATAAGTAGGCATCCATAATATAGTTTTTTTATACTTTTTAGAGCTCCCAAATAAATGATTAATTGAAATTTCACTTTCAACCAAAAAATCATATCTTGTTTGACCTACAATTAACACGCTATCTAAAGGGGTCTTAAATGCTTTTGATATAATATTTTGGAAAAAAACTGATGTAGAAATATGATAATCAGAAATTAAAACACCCTTCTTTTTTGGTTCAATTAAATAGCCAATATTTTTTATTGGCATTCCGTGCCATAGGCTAATTTTTTTTTGAGTAGAAATCAACCCAAACATATTAAACATCCCATGTGTGTGGAAAACAAAATTAGCCGTTAAGTAATGAAAAAGTCCTAAAAATGAATTTTTTTTAACAATTAATAAGTTATTGTTATTAGTGTAATTCATTGCTAAATTATAATATCTATGTTTTAGGTTTGTATCTTTAACTAACCAAATATTAGAATACTCTTTGTAGTTGTTACATATATAAACGAATATAGCAAAACTATTGTCGGAAAAATCAGGGAAACTATGGTATACTATTTTCTGTGAGCCAAAAGAAAAAACTCTATATAATTTAACAGCATTCTCTATAAATATTTTTCTAATTTTTCCCATAAATAAGATGAACACTTGACTAAAGATTGTTATGTAAAATTGATTTAAGTTTTGTGGTCGAAATCCCAATTGTTCTAGGTAAATAAATTACCTCACAATATTCTTTCAAATCATCAAACTTCCCTTCCCAGTCATCACCCATTACAAAAATATCAATTTCATTGTTTATAATATCCTGTTCCTTTTGTTCCCATTCAGATTCTGGTATAACTAAATCAACATAGTCAACTGCCTCTAAAAATTCTTTTCTTTTTTGATATGAGATTTGACATTTTTTACCCTTTATTTTATTAAATTCATCAGTGGATATACCAACAACTAATCTATCTCCAAGCTCTTTTGCTCGTCTAAGAATCTCTAAATGTCCATAATGCAATAAGTCAAAAGTTCCATAAGTCAAAACTGTTTTCATTTTCTTATCAATTAAGGAGTCAAAATGAATATCAAAAGATTTCAAATCTCTATTTGAAAAAAAAGATTCTAACTTAGAAAACAAAGGCAATCTTTTTTTTGTTTCGACAGGCAATAATTCATTAATAACCTTTATTGTTTTTAAACCTTCTAAAACTACTTTGTTTCGTTTATACTCTGCCTTATAAAACCCTTTTCCAATCAATAAACCTAAGGTCCTATTTCTACTTAAATCATTAAGTGATGTAATTCCAAAATCGCCAAATCCACAAGATAAAAACAATGAATCTTCTTTTCCTCCTAGTTCTTTTAATAAAGTTCTAATTTCTGAAAAAGATTTGGTTAAAATCATAAATCGTGTATTAGGAGAATTGTATTTTGCGTCAATAATACCTATTAAGATTGCATAAACATTCTTCAATACACTTAACAACTCCACTCCTATTACGTCTGTTGTATAGTCGATATGGATATTTGTACCATAAATAACTTGTTCAATTTTCGTGTAGTGATCTTTTGTTTTAAAACCTAAAGTGAAAATTGAGTGAGCATTATTTATCATCTCAGATGAAAAAGTGGGACCTTTCATTGTAACAACGTTATTAGTGCTCAGTTCTTTTTTTAAATATTCGACTATGGTAACTCCTTTTTTAAAAATTCCCTTAGAAAGATTAACGATCAGCGCTTCTTTTGGAATGAACTCTCGTATATTTTCTAAAGCTTTTACAATTTTTTTAGATGGTATGACAATAAATATTACTTCAGCTTTTAATAATTCCTCTTTTTCTGTTGTTGCAGATAAAGATTTATTTAATTTTTTATTAGGGAAATATCTTTTATTAGTATTGTGTTCATTTATTTCTATTTCCTGTGCATTGTTTCTTATTAATAAAACTACTTTGTTCATTGGATTATTGGATAATTGATTCCCAATTGCTGTTCCAAATACGCCTCCACCTAATATAAAAATATTCATTTGTCTTTTACCTTTTAATAAATTAGCCAAATAACAAAAAATAACTCATTTAATTTTTGTTATACCAATTGTATATCTGTACAATCCCCTCTTCTAGCTCAACAGTATGATTCCAACCTAAACTATTCAATTTCGACACATCTGTAAGCTTTTGCATAGTCCCTTCAAGCTTTTCAGTATTAAATACCAAATCACCCTTAAAACCTATGGTTTGTTTTATAGTTTCAGCTAGTTCCTTTATAGAAATGTCTGTACCTGTTCCAATATTTATATGCGTGTTTCTAATTTCTTTATCGCCTGGTTGATATGTGTCTGAGGAATCTCGATTTTCCATAATAAAAACACAAGCGTCTGCCATATCTTCACTCCATAAAAATTCACGCCTTGGTGCTCCTGTACCCCATATTTCAACACTGTCAGCAGAAACCCCAAAACGGCTCAAATATGCTTTGGCTTGTTCAATATTATCTACCTTTAAATTTTTGACAACCGCTTCAAATTTAGATTCGGAGAGTAATTTTGCTAAATGTATTTTTCGAATTAGCGCAGGCAATACATGTGATGTTTCAAGGTCAAAATTGTCATTTGGACCATATAGGTTAGTGGGCATTACCGAAATAAAATTAGTTCCATATTGCAAATTATAACTTTCACACATTTTAATTCCAGCTATTTTAGCAATCGCATAGGGCTCGTTTGTATACTCTAATGGAGCCGTAAGAAGATATTCTTCTTTCATCGGTTGAGGGCATTCTTTAGGGTAAATACAAGTACTCCCTAAAAAAAGCAGTTTTTTTACACCATATAAATAACTCTGATGAATCACGTTGTTTTGAATCATCATGTTTTCATAAATAAAATCCCCACGATAAGTATTGTTGGCCTCAATTCCGCCAACCTTTGCCGCCGCTAAAACCACGTATTCTGGTTTTTCCTTTTTAAAAAATTCTACAACAGCCTCTTGATTGGTTAAATCAAGCTCTTTATGGGTCTTAAAAACAATATTACGATATCCTTTTGAGTGCAAGTTTTTTATGATCGCACTTCCCACTAATCCGCGATGTCCCGCAACATATATCTTAGCATTTATATCCATCTATTATTCAAAATAATTTTTGACCGCATAGCCGCCATCCTTTAAATACTGTTGTTTTTGCATCAACTTTAAGTCGCTAGTCATCATGTCTTCCACTAAATATTTTAAATCGTATTTGGGAGTCCATCCTAGTTTTTCTTTCGCTTTGGTAGCATCGCCTATTAACAAGTCCACTTCGGTTGGCCTGAAGTATTTAGGGTCAACAGACACAACTTCTTTGCCTATTTCAAGTGAATATTGTTCGTTTTTAGAAGATTTCACAAACCCTTTTTCATCCTGTCCTTCGCCTCTAAATTCTAATTCAACTCCAACATGATGAAAGCACATTTTAATAAAATCTCTAACGCTTGTTGTTTTTCCAGTAGCGATTACCCAGTCTTCCGCTTCATCAGCTTGTAAAATCATCCACATCATTCGAACATAATCTTTTGCATGGCCCCAATCTCTTTGAGCATCTAAATTACCTAAGTAGATTTTATCCTGAAGTCCCATCGCTATTTTTGATGTCGCTCTAGTAATTTTTCGAGTGACAAAAGTTTCCCCTCTTACTGGGGATTCATGATTAAATAAAATTCCATTACATGCATAAATACCATAGGCTTCTCTATAGTTCACAGTAATCCAATAGGCATACATTTTTGCTACAGCATAAGGGCTTCTTGGGTAAAATGGGGTCGTTTCTGTTTGTGGAACTTCTTGAACCTTTCCGTATAATTCTGAGGTAGAAGCTTGATAAATTCTGGTCTTTTTTTCGAGTCCTAAAAACCTTATCGCCTCTAATAACCTTAGCGTTCCGATTCCATCAGCATTTGCCGTATACTCTGGCATTTCAAAAGAAACTTGAACATGGCTCATCGCCGCAAGGTTATAAATCTCGTCAGGCTGCACCTCTTTAATGATTCTTGTTAGGTTTGTACTGTCTGTTAAATCTGCATAATGAAGAAAGAAGTTTTGATTTTCAACATGAGGATCTTGGTATAAATGATCAATTCGAGCAGTATTGAACAAGGATGCTCTACGCTTTAACCCATGAACCAAATATCCTTTTTTCAAAAGAAATTCACTCAAGTATGCGCCATCTTGTCCTGTGACCCCGGTTATAAGTGCTACTTTTTTTTGTTCCATTATATTATACGTTTTCAATTGCTTTTTTTAAACCTAACTCCCATTTAGGAGGGGTTATGTTAAATATTTTTTTAGTTTTTTCGAGGCTTAAAACACTGTAAGCAGGGCGCTTCGCTGGAGTTGGGTAATCCACCGTTTTAATGGAATTTAATTTAATTTCTACAGCGAATACTTCAAAAATAGCTTTTGCAAAATCATACCAGCTGACCATACCTTCGTTGCTGTAATGATACAGGCCAAAGTTAGTGTTTTTAGAACTCACAATGTTTAATATCATTTTCGCTAAATCTCTTGCATAGGTTGGGGTTCCTATTTGATCTGAGACTACGCTAATTTCATCGCGTGTTTCCGCCAGTCTTAGCATTGTTTTCATAAAATTAGAACCATGCTCGGAATATAACCAAGAGGTTCTAAATATAAAATACTTTTCTAATCGTTGTTTAACCTCAACTTCTCCTTGAAGCTTAGACGCTCCATAAACACTTATCGGGTTGGGAACATCTGTTTCAACGTAAGGGGAGTTTTTCTGTCCATCAAACACAAAATCGGTAGAAATCTGAATTAGAACCGCATCAAATTCGTGGCAAGCGATCGCTAAGTTTTTGGCGCCAGTTGCATTTATTTCAAATGCTTTATCTGCGTCTGACTCTGCTTTATCAACAGCTGTATAAGCAGCACAATTAATACAATAATCTATTTTTGGATCCGATTTAAAAAACGTATTTACTTGCTTTAAATCACAAATGTCTAATTCTTGATAATCTGTATAAATAAAATTTAGATTCTCATACTGACCTGCAAGGTCTCTTATACAACTTGCTAATTGCCCATTACTTCCTGTCACTAACACATTCATCATAGCGATAGGGTTGAAAGTGTTGGCAGTGCTAAGTCTTTCTCTGAAACTATAAACTCTTTCGCTGGGAGCCTCCAGTCAATGCCCAAGGAAGGGTCGTCATACCGAAGCCCTTGTTCAGAAGCACTGTTATAAAAATTATCGCATTTATAGGAGAAGATGGCTGTTTCACTTAGGACGATGAATCCATGTGCAAATCCTCTTGGAATAAAAAGTTGTTTTCTATTGTCTTCAGATAATTCCATTGAAAAATGTTTAGAAAATGTAGGGGAGTCTTTTCGAAGATCTACAACGATATCTAACACCAGTCCTTTGACAACCCGTACCAATTTGGCCTGAGCATATTCTCCTGTTTGAAAATGCAACCCTCTTAAAACTCCTTTGGAAGAAAAGGATTCATTGTCTTGAACAAAATCAAGGTTCTTTCCAATCAATTCATTAAAATGATGTTGATTGAAACTCTCAAAAAAATAGCCCCTAGAGTCTTTAAACACCTTTGGCTCTATTATAAAACAACCTATAAGTTTTGTTTCTGTTACTTTCATTGCTTTTTATTCAAAAGTTGGATTAAATTTTCACCATACCCACTTTTTAATAAGGGCTCTATCAATCTTTTGAATTGTGTTTCATCTATATATCCCATTTCAAAAGCCACACCTTCAATAGCACCGACTTTTAATCCTTGACGTTGCTCAATAACCTCTACAAATTGTGAAGCTTGCATCAATGATTGAAACGTTCCAGTATCTAACCAAGCCGTTCCTCGATCTAAAATACTGACACTTAATTTACCTTGTTTGAGATATTCTTTGTTGATATCTGTTATTTCTAATTCCCCTCTGTGACTGGGCTGGATGTTTTTTGCAATTTCAACAACTGTATTGTCATAAAAATAAATCCCTGGAACCGCATAATTCGATTTTGGGTGTTCTGGTTTTTCTTCAATAGAAATGGCTTTGCCTTCTTGATTAAATTCAACAACACCATAGCGTTTTGGGTCATTAACTCTGTAGGCATAAATAATTCCACCTTCGGGATTGTTATTGGCTTGCAACAATTTTTCTAAACCCGTCCCATAAAAAATATTGTCTCCCAAAATAAGAGCCACCTTGTCATTTCCAATAAATTCTTCGCCAATTAAAAAGGCCTCAGCTAAACCATTTGGATGTTCTTGGACAGCATATTCAAAAGAACACCCGTACTTTTTGCCATCCCCTAATAGTGTTTTAAAAAGCGGTAAGTCTTTGGGGGTTGAAATGATTAAAATTTCATTAATCCCAGCATACATCAGCGTAGATAACGGATAATAAATCATCGGCTTGTCGTAAATAGGCATCAGTTGCTTACTTACAGAAAGTGTTAAGGGGTGGAGTCGTGATCCAGATCCACCAGCGAGAATGATTCCTTTCATCTGTTGTTAATTATATTGTTTATCGTAATAGGACTGATACGCCCCACTGGTCACATTCTTTAGCCAAACATCATTATTTAAATACCAATCAATAGTGATGGCCAATCCTTCTTCAAAAGTTACGGAGGGCTGCCAGCCGAGTTCATTTTTAATTTTTGAAGCATCAATTGCGTAGCGCAAATCATGACCCGGTCGATCCGTTACAAAAGTAATCAGTTTTTCTGAATCCCCTGTAGGACGGCCGAGTTTTGCATCCATTTGTCGACACAAAACCCTTACTAAATCAATGTTTTTCCATTCGTTGAACCCACCAATATTGTAAGTCTCTTTATGTTTACCTTTGTGAAACACCAAGTCAATGGCTACTGCATGGTCTTTGACGTACAGCCAATCTCTGGTATAGTCACCGTTTCCATACACAGGTAGCGATTTTCTATTTATTATGTTATTAATAAACAGTGGAATTAATTTCTCTGGAAATTGATTCTGACCATAATTATTAGAACAATTTGTAATGACGTACGGCATATTATAGGTTTCTCCATAGGACCTCACAATATGGTCTGAGCTTGCCTTAGAAGCCGAATATGGAGAATTCGGATCGTAGGGTGTCGTCTCTGTAAATAGCCCTGTTTGTCCTAGTGTTCCGTAAACCTCATCAGTACTTACATGATAAAATAATTTTTGATCAAAGTTATCCTTCCATGTGTTTTTAAAAGCGTTTAACAGAATTGTAGTACCAAGAATATTGGTTTTAATAAATGCTAAGGGATCTTTTATAGAACGATCTACATGAGACTCCGCAGCTAAGTGGATGACGTTGTCAAACTTATGTGTTTTAAATAGCTTATTTATGAACCCCTCGTCGGTAATATCGCCTTTTATAAAGGTGTAGTTGGGGTGGTTTTCAATTGCTTTTAAATTCTCTAAATTACCCGCATACGTAAGTGCGTCTAAATTAAAAACGTGATAGTTGGGGTGTTTTTCTACAAATAATTTTGTAACATGCGAGCCAATAAAGCCCGCTCCGCCTGTAATTAAAACAGTCATACACTTGCCTTATATTTTTCTATAAACCTTAAAAATTCTACTCCTAATAAAATACCAAACGCGGCCAAAAGTCCCAAAACACCAAAATAAATAGCTGGACTCAATTCTTTTCCTAAAAGTGCTTTAGTAGTGCTTGCAGACCCTGAATCTTGTTTGTTTGAAATCATTTCAACAATATATTGCTTGTCTAATAGCTCCCTTTCTATTTGCACTAATTGAGTTCTTAGTACTAAATCGCTTTGGTATAAATCAAATTCCTTAGTTTTTTCAACTTCACTAGAACCTTCGAAAGTAATTCCAATTTCAGAAGATTTAGCTTGATCAGAATCTATGCCTTGCTCTAGAACTTTCTTATAAGTCTCTTGAAGGTTTTTTGATTCTTCCAATGCGTTCTCCAACGCTTTTTTTCTTTGATTGAGTTCTACAATATCTTTACGCTGCTCATTAATGAAAAATGAATTTGAATTAATCGAATTAACTATATTTTCAAAAACAGATTTAAAACTATTTCGCTCTGAAGACTTGATTCTAATTTGCTGATATTTATGAGTGTAATCTTCATTGTTAACAAGAAAATCTTCATACTCGATTTTAGATGCTGCCAGAGAGTCTAATTGCTTGATGTACGTGTTAAATGCTACGAGTTTGTTATTTTCACTAACCACTGGCTCCACATCGAACTCTAAAATAGATTTCGTTTTTTCGAAGTCTAAATCCAAAACCGCTCCAAGAGTTTCGTAATCTTGTTGTCTTAATAAATCATTGTAATACCCTACTGAGTTGTAAAGGTTCTCTCCCGTTGGATAATTTTGCACCACCGTCACAGAAGACTCGTATTTAGGGCTTGCTGTTCTTTGACTAAAAGACCCTAATATAAGCCCTAGAGTCGTTGCCAAGCCAAGAATGATGATTCGTTTCTTTATAAAAAAAACAACCCATATAAATGCTAAAAAAAGATTTTTAAAAATCCTCCCAATAAAATTAAAAAATCGATCAAAAACATTTCCAATAAGTTTAAAAAGTTGTCCTAAATCAACTTCTTCAGAATTGTTGGGTGTATTAGAATTAGTGCTCATAATGTAATATTAATTAAATATCTGATTTAAAATTTGTTTTGTAATTAAATAGGTTGGCTTTACGCCGCTTGATCCAAGTCCTCCCGACGCTAAGGTACTTCCTGTTTCCAGTGGATTATCACTTGCATAATAAGCGTAGCGAACCTTTACATTGGGATTGATGCTGTGACGAACCTTTGAAGCCGATTGAATTGCTTTTTGATAATGGGCGCCTTCCATTTCTAGCCCAATAACATTCCACGTAGAATCATGGAAAAACTTTAGAAGGTCCTTATTTTGAAGTGATGTGCCCAATACAGTCACCATTGTACCTTCAAAAACTTTTACGTCTTTCGTGTCAAAATCTTTAAGCGTTAACTCGTTTTTAAAAGGATAGTTGTCTGCTGTTCCTTCAAATATATGTGCCGATGGAATCATAATGTCGCCTTTAGCTCCTTCTAAAATACCCGCTTTTCCCATTACCGAAATCGAATCAACATTCAGATGAATATTCTTTTCAGCTGTTTTAAACGGCTTTAATAATTCATCAATCGTCTCGTAAGCTTGTTCTCCAAAAGCATAGTCCATTACGATAATTACGGGTGCTTCCTTTTTAGAATCAAACTCAAATTCTGTATGAGAAAAATCAATCTTTGAAGAATCAAAGATTTGAACATCTATGTTGGTTCCGGATTTATCTTCTATAAAAATCATTCCTTCTTGCAACGCAACTTGCATAGTTTTATTGCGTAATGTCTTATTTTCCTCTTTACTCAACATGTCATATACTGCAAAAATATCTTGCTTTGCGCATAACTCTTTTAGTGCTTTGGGCGCGTGAAGCGTATTCATAACACTGTGTAAATTTGCGGAGATCACATGAATTGTTCGATTGATTAATTGGTGCTTCTGAAGGGTTTCTTTTATTGTATTTGCCCAGGACTCTCCGTGAATATGATGCCCCAATCGTTCTCTTAAAACAGGGCTAAAACTAATTGTTCGTTTTGAATTGTCTATAATTTCTTCAATTGCTCGCTTTCCTAACCAATAAATCAAGTGCAAGAAATGATCCGGTTGTTTTGGTGTTGAAAACTGATCATAAACCTCTAAAATTTCTTCAAAAGTTCGGCCCAAAATATTCCCTGTATGGGTAATTGCCAGTTCTCGCTCTTTTTGATTCAATTTTTTCTTGGAAAGTACCGCAGATTCTAACTTTATCCAATCTCTTGTTGTGTTGCCTTTGTCGTCTATAACTACACGTTTTGCAATTTTATGAGACTCAATAAACATAAATGTTAGATGCGTCAAAATATCATAAATTTCCGAGCGACCACGGGTAATTTCGATATTCATTTGCTCAAAATCAATTCGATAACAATTTCGACGCCTTTTGGAAGGCACGATGACCTCAAAATGAGAATCCCCAAAACCTTCTGCACTCGTTAAGTTTATCCAAATACACTCTTCAATCCCAACGGGTAATCGGTCAACTACATAAAGTAACCCTTCTAACTCTGTTTTGTCATCCCCAATAGAGCCATAAATTTCAGGGCGTAATTGCAGTAATGCTTGGCGCAAGGTTTCTCCAGAAACCCCCATTGGTTTATAAAACCCCCTATTAAATAAATGTCTCATAGTCAAGTACATACGCTCTATAGCGTGAGAACTTTCTTGCGCACGAGTACGTTTTCTATTTTTAATTTGAGATTTTTGCATAAGTACTACAAATATACATTATTTAACCTGAATATTTTGAGTCAATACATCTGCGATTTTTCGATCATTTGATAATCGAGGTGTTTTGTTTTGTCCTCCCAACTTCCCTATCGTTTTCATGTAGTTTTGAAAACCTCCTTTTTGAACGGGTGTAATTTTTAAGGGTTGCAACACTTTTCCTTGTATCAAATCAAAATAGTAACTGTTTTGACTTTGCAAAGCAGTATCAATTTGAGTTGCAAAATCCTCAATGTTCGAAGGCAAATTTTCAAATTCAATAAACCATTCATGATACGGTAATCCTTCAAAAGGGTCGATTTGAGGTGCAACTGTAAATTCACTCACGCTTACTTCAGTTGTTTTTAAAGCACTTAAAAGTGCGTGTTCAACTTCTTTTGCGATGACGTGTTCGCCAAATGCAGAAATAAAATGTTTAATGCGTCCACTGACAATTACCCTAAAAGGATTTAATGAAGTAAATTGTACCGTATCCCCGATATTATAAGCCCAAAGGCCTGCATTCGTTGATATAATAATGACATAGTTTACGCCGATTTTAACATCTTTTAAAGTCAACCGAGTAGGAGAGGCCTTAAAAAAAGTGTCTGCGACTATAAATTCGTAGAACATTCCTGAGTCTAATTGAAGAAGCATTCCAGGCTCATCTTGCCGATCTTGAAATGCAAAAAACCCTTCACTGGCAGGATAAAGCTCCACGCTGTCTATTTTTCTTCCTATTAAACTCTCAAATTTAGAGCGATAGGGCTCATAGTTTACACCTCCAAAAATAAAAAGATTAAAGTTTTTAAATAGCTCTCCTACCTTTTGATTTTTTTCTTCAATAAGTTTTTCAAAATACATTTGAACCCAAGATGGAATGCCTGCAATTATAGACATGTCCTCGTTCACAGTCTCCTGAACAATCTTATTTACTTTGGTTTCCCAGTCTTCTATACAGTTTGTTTCCCAAGTAGGAAGGCGATTTTTTTGAAGGTATTTGGGTACATAGTGTGCTACAATTCCGGACAAGCGTCCAAGTTGAATGCCGTTTTTGGATTCGAGAACTGGACTTCCTTGTAAGAAAATCATTTTTCCATTTACAATTTTGGTGTTTCCAGTTTGATGAATATAAAGCAAAATAGCATTTTTGGCCGCTTCGATGTGGCTGGGCATGCTTTCTTTTGTAATTGGAATATACTTAGCCCCTGAAGTTGTCCCTGAAGTTTTCGCAAAATACAACGGCCTGCCCTTCCATAAAATATCTGTTTCGCCTGCAACCACTTTTTCAACATAGGGTCTCAAAGCTTCATAATCCCGCACAGGAACCTGCTTTACAAAATCTTCGTGAGTGAAAATGTTTTTAAAATTATGATCTTTTCCAAATTGAGTTGAGGAGGCGGCAGAAATCAAGGATTGAAAAACGCGTTCTTGAGTTTCAATAGGGCTGGAAGCCCATTTATTGATTTTATTATAAACTCTAGTCGCATACAGTTTTGCAGCAAACGATTTAATTGATCGCATTTTAAATTATTTTAGAAGTCAATAAAGGTAGATGGGTTCAAAGGAATTCCATTGTTCCAAAGTTCAAAATGTAAATGGGGTCCTGTGCTCAACTCTCCTGAAGATCCGGATATAGCGATGACTTCTCGAGATTTTACAAATTCACCTTGAGATTTTGTAAGAGAGGAATTGTGCTTATATACAGAAATCAATTCATCACCATGATCTATAATGATCACATAACTGGCGTCTGAAGTCCAAGAAGCAAATAAAACGCGTCCGTCTGCGGTAGCTTTTACTGGGGTGTTTTTTGGAATGACAATATCAACCGCATAATGCTTTTCTTTTGTGTCAAAACCAGCACTTATAGAACCGTTTACAGGTGGAAAAAACACAAAATCTTTCACCGCGGTAGCGGTTTCAAACAAATTATATTTATCCTCATTACTCACCTTTGCTCTTAAAATTGAATCCGCTTTTGAGGGGTTTAAATCTAAAATATCTGTCTCTGCTTGAGCGGCTTTAAAAATAGAGTCTTTATTAATAACAACTGCACTGACCTCCCCACGCAATACACTTTTAACAGAACTAATATAGGCATCATTCATAGCAATCACTTCCAATAAAGAATCCGTTTTAAAGTCTAGCTCCAAAGCTTGCTTTTGTAGTGCTGTTGAAGAATAGCCTGGAATGTATTCGCGAATAGGTGTAAACGCAATAAAAACGGTGGTGATTGCCACCAATAAGATTGCTGTTAAAGAGCCCAAAACAAAAACATTAAGACGTGTGAGTTTAAACGCTATTCGTTCTTCAAAAGTGTCTTCGTTTAACACCACTAAGCGGTATTTGTCAAGCAACTTTTTTTTGAGCTTTTTTTTATTTATTTGTTTTCTTGTCATTGTATAAAGACAAAATTAATTAAAAATTAGGCGATTCCGCTGTTTATAACGGACTAAAGTTTGAAATAACTCGTTATTTAAAGGATAATTATTAACTTTGTAATCTAAAATTTATACCCTCATGAGCATATATATGTTACCCTTAGCTATTGGAGCTCCACAAATTATTTTAATTGTGGTTGCCATTCTTTTGTTGTTTGGCGGCAAAAAAATTCCTGAACTTATGAAAGGGTTAGGAAGTGGAATTAAAGAATTCAAAAAAGCCAGCAAAGAAGAAACCGAAGACGCTGAAGAGAAAAAAGGCTAAATAAGATTGTCTGAAAGTCTTTTGCTTTGTCAAGCTAAACTCGTTTCAGTTTCTTACATTTATTTGATTTTTCAGACTTTATTGTTTTATAATTATCGACCGTATAATTGCCTCTAATTCAAAGATGTAATTGCGTTTTCCAACAGACGGTGCAAACACAAATCCTTCTACAATCAAGTAGCGATTGTTTACCTTGTCTTCTATCCAGTAGTTTATAAATGGGCCCGACATAAAAGCGTCCTTCACTTGCCAAATACTTTTTGTTTCAAAACTCGTTAAATTCGATATTTTGGTGTCATCAAAAAATGGGGTATATGCGTTTTCTGTCGTCATATAACTCCCGTCTACTGGTCCTTGAATGTATCGTTTTCCAATCGAATCCCGCACTGTAATCACTCGTTTTGCAAGTGCTTCGTTTGTGATAGTGTCGTCATAAGGAAGTGTATATAACAACAAGTTCACTGTCCCTGTTTTAATATCTCTTCGGATCCAGCAAAAATTATCGACTTGGTTGGCAATGCGATACAGCGATGAAAACTGAATGTTAATCCCAAACTGCTTGTTAATTGCTGTAGAATTAAACACCGTCTTTTTTGTTCGACGTTGCTTTTCTTGAATCTCTTGTGCTTTAAATCTCTGAACGATTTTGTCTTGATTTGTTATAAATTGATCCCTAATTTCTTGGTTCGTCATCCCACTTACCATAACCATTCGTTGAGGTGACGCATAGGGGTCTATATAAAATTTTGTGGCGGCGGTAACTCCCTTCTTTACCTTTAAAACAAGACGTGAGTTTTTTACAAACCCTGTAAAAACTGAAGAGGGAATTTGTCGTATTGTAAATTGAGGCTCGTCTTGAGGCAATCCATATAAAGGCTTTCCAACTGTAGATCGAATCGCCTCACCAACAGAGGATTCCCATAAATCATTATCAATTACCAGAGACACCTCATTGATGTTTCCTGAGGATTGTGGTTTATAAACTTTTTTTGAGTTAGCGTCCTCACAAGCAGATAAAAGAAATACTATGCATAACGCTTTAAGATAAAGTCTCATTGAGTTGGATTTTTAATTAGAAATAATCAAGGTCATCCCTGGTTTTAAGTGATTGTCCCAAATATCATTCCATTCTTTAAGGTTTTGGACAGAAATTCCTGTTAATTTGTTTGAAATACTCCATAAGGAGTCGCCAGGCTTCACCAAATAGGTGGATTTACTAGAGTTCTTTTGAGTATTTTTAGGAGCAGGCCTTGAGTTATTAAAACTATAAGCCGTTGGGCTTCGAGAATAAATTGTCAGTTGTTGCCCTATTTTTAAATCATTAGTTCGCAACCCATTCCATTTCTTAATTTGACTCACTCTGACCCTAAATTTTCGTGCAATTTTCCCTAAATAATCTCCTGATTTAACTATATATCTAATTTTAGAATCGATTTCAAAAAATTGAGGCAAAGGTTTCTCTCGAGCTTCAAATTCGGCTTTAGCAGTTGCATAAATTTGTGTTTCATTTTGAACAAAATCTCCGATTTTGCTAAGCGGAAGTCTAAGTGCGTAGGTTTTAGTGTCCAAAACAGGAATTATATCTAACTTATAAGAAGGGTTTAAGTGTTGAAGTGTTTCAATTTTGGTGTCTGTAAGCTCTGCAACTTGATCCAAAGAGATCATTTGTTTGACGTGAATGGTATCGGTTGCAATGATTGGAAGTTGACTTTTTTCAAATTGAAATCCGTGCGCATCCGCATATTCAAAAAGATAAAATGTAGCTAAAAAAGCAGGGAGATACCCTGCGGTTTCGCTTGGCAGAAACGGTCGAATGTTCCAATAATTTTGATAACCCCCAGAACGTCGAATTGCTTTTGTAACATTTCCGGGACCCGAATTATATGCTGCTAAAGCAAGATCCCAATCGCCAAATGTTTTATACAACGACGCCAAGTATTTAGCAGCAGCATTGGTTGACCGTAAAGGGTCGCAACGCTCATCGACATAACTGCTTACTTCAAGCCCATATTGCTTGCCTGTAGCAAACATAAACTGCCAAAGCCCTGTGGCTCCTACACGTGATTTTGCCCGCGGTTTTAAAGCCGATTCAACAACTGCCAAATGTTTAATTTCTAATGGAAGGTTGTGTTTGTCTAAAACCTCCTCAAACATTGGAAAATAGTACTGACTGCGATTTATTAAGGTTTCCGTAGAACGTTTGCGGTTCTTTAAATAGTGTTTTATAACGCTTTCTAAAGCTGGGTTATAGGCTATATTGAAAGGGGTTTTTGCATCAAGAATTGCCAATCTTTTTTTGAGCGTATCCGTTGGCAACTCTGGATAATAAATTGCGTCATAAGAGTCGTTTGAAACAGCAGGGGTTAGCGTATCATACAACGAATTATTATAGACTTCATTATACCAATGCGCTTCCATTTTCTGTACGCTTTTAAGATGTAAAGAAACAGAATCAATTGCTGGGGTAGAAGCTAGGGTCAAGCTGTCAATGCTTTGACCATATATAGGGACACTGCTCAAAAGATAAAAACATAAAAACACTCTTAATTTCATTCTATACAACCATTGTTCCTATTAATATCATAATCGCATATGCTTCTCTAAACTTACTCAAAAATAGCGGCTATCCCTGGAAGGATTTTTCCTTCTAAGCTTTCAAGCATGGCACCACCCCCAGTACTTACATAGCTGACTTTGTTTTCAAAACCAAACTGCTTAACCGCTGCTACAGAGTCGCCCCCACCAACAAGTGAAAACGCCCCGTTTTTAGTTGCTTCTGCGATAGAATTTCCTAATGCTATTGTGCCGGTAGAAAATGTTTCCATTTCAAAAACACCTAAGGGACCATTCCATAAAATAGTTTTACATTTTTGAACAACTTCATGAAATATCGCTTTTGATTTTGGACCACAATCTAAGCCTTGCCAATTTTCTGGAATGGCTCTAACATCTACAATTTGAGTGTTTGCCTCATTGCTAAAATCATCGGCTGCCAATACATCTACAGGGATATGAATTTGAACATTTTTTTGTTTTGCTTTTTCAAGAATTTCAAGCGCCAGATCCATTTTATCATCCTCACAAATAGAGTCTCCAACATAACCGCCTAATGCTTTAATAAATGTAAACGTCATTCCGCCACCAATGATCAAATGATCTACTTTATCTAAAATATTATCTATAATTGTAATTTTTGAAGAAACTTTAGCACCTCCCAAAATTGCCAAAACAGGCTTTTCTCCCGTTTTCATTACTTTTTCAATACTTTCAATTTCCTGAGCAAGTAAGCTTCCAAAACACTTGTTTTCTGGAAAAAACTGAGCAATTATGGTTGTTGAAGCATGGGCCCTGTGTGCTGTTCCAAAAGCATCATTAATATAAAAATTGCCTAACTTAGAAAGTGCTTCTGCAAAGCCAAGGTCTCCTTTTGTTTCTTCTGGGTGATACCTTAGGTTTTCTAATAAAAGAACTTGACCTGGTTTGAGGTTGTCAGAGGCTTTCTGAGCGTCTTCCCCTATACAATTACTCGAAAACAAAACCTGAACTCCTAAAATCGTTTCAAGAGTACTTACAATATGACGTAATGAAAATTCAGGCTCTTGAGCTTTTGGTCGTCCCAAATGAGACATTAAAATACAACTCCCTCCGTCTTCCAAAACCTTTAAAATCGTTGGTTTTGCCGAAACAATTCGAGTGTCATCTGTAACTTCGAATTGGGCATTTAAAGGGACATTGAAATCTACCCTTATGAGTGCTTTAGAGTTTTTAAAATTTACATTCTGGATTGTTTTCATTTCTTCGAGATGATGTGAGTTAGTTTATAAAAAATCAAAGGTAAGTAATTCTTTTAGCCTAAGAAAAAACCGTTCAAGAAAGTTAAGCGAATCCCACAAAAAAATTACAACTCTAAGATGTGTTGTTTATGAGCGATTGGAAGAATTAGATTTCGTGAAGAGATTCAATTTAATCTGCTATCTTTGTTTTATGACTTTTGAGGATATTATAGGGCAGGATTTTTTAAAAATACACTTAACACAGAGCATAAACTCTGGGCGTATTCCACATGCACAACTCTATGTTGGAAAACGTGGGGTAGGTGCGCTCCCAATGGCAATTGCCTATGCGGACTATTTGATGAAACAACAAGATGAAGGGGTTGGTACAATGAACCCTCTCACACACCCAAACATCCACTTTGTATACCCTGTCACAACGAGCGATAAAGTAAAATCAAAACCGATCTCGTCCAACTACCTTACCGAATGGCGTTCCTTTATAGAAACAAATCCATATGGATCCATTAATGATTGGTATGATTTGGTGGGTGTCGGAAATAAACAAGGAAATATTGGTGTTGAGGAAGCAAATGATATCGTATCAAAAATGTCCCTCAAAGCTTTTAACGGTGGCTACAAAGTACTGATTGTGTGGATGGCTGAAAAGATGAATTCAATGTGTTCCAATAAATTACTAAAGCTCATTGAAGAACCTGCGGATAAAACGGTAATCATCCTTGTCACAGAAGACGAAGAGCAGCTTATTAATACCATTCGGTCGAGGTGTCAGGTCGTGCATTTAAATCCTCTTTCGGAAGAAACAATAAAAAACGCATTGATTAACTCCCTTGATACAGAAGAGGACTTGGCTCAAAGTATAGCACACCAATCGGAGGGAAGCTACAGTAGAGCGCTGGATTTGTTAAGTCAGGAACCTGAAGACCTTCTGTTTGAAGCCTGGTTTATAGCTTGGGTTCGAACGGCTTTTCAAGCAAAAAGTAACAAGCAGTCAATAAATAGTCTGATGGAGTGGAGTGCTGAGATTTCCAAAGCAGGACGCGAAATTCAAAAGCAATTTTTAGACTATAGTTTGCGGTTTTTTAGACAAGCGATGCTTTATAATTATGGTGCTAATGATTTGGTTTTCATGAAGTTAAGCGACCCTTCTTTTAAATTTGAAAACTTTGCGCCTTTTATAGACGCTACTAACATTGCTGAAATTTCAAAAGAAATCGAACTGGCAAGCTACCACATTGAGCGCAACGCAAATCCAAAGATTGTATTAACAGATCTATCTATCAAACTAACCCGGCTATTACACCTTAAGAAAGTCTAGTCTTTAAGGCTGTAATTTTCGTTTAGGGCTTTTAGGATACCTTGGGTTAAGTCCGATGCCTCTTCGCCATACAAAACACTTCCAGCTTCATTGCTCCCTAAAATAAAATTAAAATTGTTTGATTTTCCGTAATCTTGAACAAACGCTTTCACTCTATTAATAATAGAATCATTTAGTTTTTGACTTTCTTGAGCTATTTGCTGTTGTTCAAACTGAACGCGTTGAGACAATAGTTGTTCTTTTTGTTGAAGCTCTTGAGAAAGTGTCTGAATTGCAGATTGCGACATCGTTCTTGCTTTCAATTCCGCCTCTTTAATTTCCAATTCAAAAGCAGACCGTAAACTGTCTGTTCGGGTTTTAAAGGCTTCAATTTTTGTGTTTAAGCTCGCTTCAACATCTTTACGTTCTTGATACTCGTTTATGAGTACGCTATTGTCCACAAAACCTATTTTTTGTTGTTGACAGGCTGTAAGGCTTATAATCGTTAAAAATACTACCGCTAATTTTTTCATGATGATTTAATTTGTTAGTGAAAGCAAAAGTAAAAAAACTAATTACAAAATTGTGAAAATAAATGGTGGAGTTGTATTATAATAAAAAACTATCAAGCTACTTGGGGTTAATTGGGAAAAACTATTGGTTTTAAATTATCTAGACAGGGGTTAAATCTCAAAACACAAAGGCAGAAGGTAATATTAGGGGGTTGGTGGAAAAAGTCTCTGAAAACGCTTTAAAACGCTAATTCTTGTTTTTAAGGACATAAATAAGTGACGAATACTCTCCAGACTTTAAAGCCTTTAAGTTTGAAAGGAATCCAACCCACAAACTATTTAAAATTCGATACGACCCTGTTTTTAGTTTGTTAGAAAGCAAGCTAACGTAATAAGCATCCATGACTAAAGGAAGTGTAGATTCTGATTCCATTTGAACCTTTGAAAAAACCTTTGAAATCGAATTCTGTGAAAAATGCCATAAGTGTCTTGGAACGTCATATGCAGCCCAAAAGTTCTTAAAATACTCTGCATCAAAACTTTTGAAATTTGGTACGGCGACCACTATGCGACCATTTGGTTTCAAAAGTTTTTGGATTGTTTTGACGTCCTCTTCTAAATTTGGCAAGTGTTCCAATACATGCCAAAGCGTAATCACATTAAACGATTTTTCGGGCAGTGTTTGCAATGTTTCGGCCTCAAAAACAGTGTTGGGTGTTTTTAAATTTGCAAGGGTTCGTGCAGACAAATTGGGCTCAATACCCATAACAGTCCATCCTCTTTTTTTAGCCGCTCTTAAAAAAAATCCTGTACCAGCTCCAATATCTAATAGTGTACCCTGTTTGGGTTGATGGGGTTTTAAAAGTCGCAACTTTCTGTGAACAGAAACATATCTAACGGCGTGGTATAAAAGATCAAAAAGAGAGTTTCGCTGATTGGTATGGGAAATATAATTTGTGTTTGGGTAGTAGTTTGAAAGTTTGGATTGGGGTGGATTAGGGTGGGTGTAAAGCAGTTCTCTAGATGCGTCATAAAGAAGCTCAAAAGACTCTCCGCTTACTGAATAATCTTTAAGTTTAAGATATTGCTTGTCTACTTTCATAGGTTGTGTTCCACGTGGAACAATTAAGTTAATTAGCGTCCCATATAAACCAGTAGCACCGAAATATCATTCGGAGAAACCCCGCTAATACGAGAAGCATGCGCAACTGTGGTAGGTTGTACTTTTTTAAGTTTTTCGCGCGCTTCAGAACTCATGGATTTGATTTGAGAATAATCAAATCCACTAGGAATTTTCACATACTCAAGCCTTGTGAGTTTGTCTGCATTGTTTTTTTCTTTGGCTATATATCCAGAATACTTCACTTGAATTTCAGCTTGTTCAATCACTTCATTATCCAAATCATTTGATTGGATATACGCTTCAACAGCTTCAAATTTTCGAACATCGGCAATGTCAATATTGGGTCTTGAAAATATTTTAAACATTTTATCAGACTGACGTATCGGTTGTGAATCCTTACTTTCTAAAACGGGGTTTGCTTCTTCTGGTTTGACACTTTGAGTTCTAAAAAACCCAACAAACGCTTCAGCTTTTGATAATTTTTCCTCCATACGTTTCAAACGCTTTTCACTTGCAATACCAAGTTCGTAGCCTTTTGGAGTCAGTCTGATGTCTGCATTGTCTTGTCGTAAAAGCGTGCGGTATTCGGCCCGTGAAGTAAACATTCGATATGGCTCCTCCGTGCCTTTAGTAATCAAATCGTCTATTAAAACTCCGATATAAGCTTCATTTCGTTTCAGTATAAAAGGCTCTTTTTCTTGAACTTTTAAACTGGCATTAATTCCAGCCATCAACCCTTGTGATGCTGCTTCCTCATAGCCTGTAGTGCCATTAATTTGTCCGGCAAAATAAAGCCCCTTAACCAACTTGGTTTCTAAGGAGTGTGTCAATTGAGTAGGAGGGAAGTAGTCGTATTCAATGGCATATCCAGGTCTAAAAAACTTAACGTTTTCAAAGCCTTTGACCGCACTTAACGCTTTGAATTGAACGTCTTCCGGAAGCGATGTTGAAAACCCATTGATATAGTATTCAACTGTATTCCAACCTTCTGGTTCCACAAAAATCTGGTGACGGTCTTTGTCTGCAAAACGGTTGATTTTATCTTCAATTGATGGACAATAACGTGGTCCTAGGCTTTGAATGCGGCCATTGAACATAGGAGAGCGGTCGAACCCTTCTCTTAATAAATCATGAACTTCTAAACTTGTATAAGACATATGACAAGAACGCTGATGGCTAAGTGGTTTGGTAATATCTGAATATGAAAACTTTTCAGGAACGGCATCACCAGGTTGTTCAATCATTTTAGAAAAATCCAAAGAACGACCATCCACTCTTGGCGGGGTTCCTGTTTTCATTCTACCAGACTCAAAACCTAAATCAATGAGTTGCTCTGTAATCCCAGTAGCAGCTTTTTCTCCAGCACGTCCACCTCCGAAGTTTTTATCCCCAATATGAATGAGTCCATTTAAAAATGTTCCGTTGGTTAAAACAACCGTTTTAGCTCGAATCTCTAACCCTAAAGAGGTTTTTACGCCTTTGATCTCATCGCCTTCAACGACAAGTCCTGTAACCATTTCCTGATAAAAATCTAAGTTTGTAGTTTGTTCTAATAACAGTCTCCAGTCTTCAGCAAAACGCATGCGATCACTCTGAACGCGAGGACTCCACATTGCAGGGCCTTTAGACTTGTTCAGCATTTTAAACTGGATGGATGAGGTATCGCTAACAATTCCACTATACCCCCCAAGGGCATCAATTTCACGAACAATTTGTCCTTTGGCAATACCGCCCATTGCGGGGTTGCATGACATTTGCGCTATGTTTTGAAGGTTCATTGTAACCAACAGGGTTTGACTGCCCATATTGGCTGCAGCTGCAGCTGCCTCACTTCCGGCGTGACCTCCACCAACTACAATTACGTCGTAAATTTTATCAAACATTGATTACATGTATTATGTTCCACGTGGAACAAATCGTTTTGCAATTGCAAATATAAGGCTTTAGAAAATTATTTGGGGCGTTGCTTTAGATAGAACTCTTCTTTTAGGCGCATGGTGGTTGCATCCGATGGAGCCTTATCTTTATAACCACAGTAATGCAAAATGCCATGTGCCATTACCCTTGACAACTCGGTATCGAAACTTTGACCAAATTCTTTGGCGTTTTCCCGTACACGTTCAATAGAAATAAAAATCTCTCCATGGATTTCTTTCCCCACAGAATAGTCAAAACTAATTACGTCCGTTAGGGTGTCGTGATTCAAAAACTCCATGTTGAGTTTGTGCAAGAATACATCGTCGCAAAACACAATGGATACCTCGCCTTCGTTATACTGTTCTTGAGAAATAATTGTGCCAAGCCATGACGCTGTAACGTCTGTATTGGGAATTTCAAAAGAAACTTCTGAGTGAAAACTAATCATTTTTTATTTTAAAATATTCTTGAACTTTTTGCTTAAATTCTTGACTCAAAGGTAAGCTTTGACGGTTTAATATCTCAACAGTATTAAAATATTGTTTGATGGTTTCCGCACTTGGGGTCGGTGTCTGAAAACGATCCGCTTTATTTGTATTGGAAACACGCTTGGTGTCTTCTCCTTGCTGCTGAACCGCCTTATCTAACTTTAAGAGTTGATGCTTAAGGTCTTGCATTCTTTGTAAAGAGCTTTCTGTAAGACCTTGATTTACAAGGTTTTGCTCTATTTTTTCCATCGAATCCAACAGTTGTTGACCCTTGTCTCCAATGCCATTTTTATCAATCAAATCCTGTAAAGCATTCCGCAACTGCTGTTGCTTTTTGAAAATCTCAAACAATTCCCCGTTGTCCTCTTCTGAGCTATCTCCTTGTCCGCTTGGGTTTCCTTCTTGTCTTTGCGTGCCGTTTTTACCTTCTTTTGCCTCCGTTCCTTGCGCTTCTTTGGACCCTTGTCCTTCTTGCTTAGGCTCGCCTTCTCCCTTTTCAGAACCCTCTTGTTCTCCCTCAGATTTTTCACCCTTTGCGAGTTGTTTCTCCATTTGCTTGCTTAAAGCTTCTTGACTCATAATGATATCTGGCAACTGCATTTCACCCTCGCCTTGTCCGGGAGACATTTGCATCTGCATCTCCATATTGTCTAAGGTATTGCTTAGCATATCCGCTAATTTATTGGTGGCTGTAATGGCAAATTGTTGTGCGCCAACAGCTTCTCGAAACCTGTTTTCTGAAAGGAGGTCAATGCTTTTATCAATATTAAAAAAGACCTCTGTAATTTCTTTGTTAATGGACTCAGAGATCATCGGCTGGCGTAACGATAGTGCAAATAAACTGTCTTCAACATGTTCGAAATGTTCACGCAGATTGTTTTGTTTTACAAGACGTTTGGCATGGCCAGCAGGGTTTGTTGTGGATTCCTTAAAACGGTTCATTAGCGCCTCTTGATCAAATGAAAAAAGCAATAGGTTGTCTAAGATTTGGCGAAGCATATCAATATCTTCACTCATTTGTTGACCGCCGCCACTGCTCATTTGCTGTGCTATTTGCCGACTCATTTGTTGCATTTTTTGACCCGCCTTTTTTTGACTTTTTTGAGCATTTGAGAGTTTATCTTTTTGATCCTGTGGAT
>Ga0209555_10000516_pt1 | contig 32586 bp, 25 predicted proteins | sample SaaInl85LU_5_DNA_FD_184643 | JGI IMG/M metagenome (GOLD analysis project Ga0209555, IMG submission 184643) | Marine microbial communities from expanding oxygen minimum zones in the Saanich Inlet - ESP_85LU_5_DNA (SPAdes) (version 2) | ecosystem: Environmental > Aquatic > Marine > Intertidal... | reverse complement strand
CCGAATTGATTATCTAAATATCTTTGGGTGGTCACGCTTATAGCGTGACGGACTCCACGTCCCAAACGTGGCTCAATACATCGCTATTGGCTTTGCAAACCAGACTACACGTCTTGTCACTCATTTCTAAGTGATACACCTCAAATAGATTATCTATTGTTGATTTACTTTTTGCGGAGAGACAGGGACTCGAACCCTGGCGACAGTTACCCGTCGACAGATTAGCAATCTGCTCCATTACCACTCTGGCACCTCTCCTTTTAGATGAACTTACGCAAAATAAAATTGCGGTTGCAAATGTAACTTTTCATTATCTAGAACGCAAACTATTTTTTACTTTTTTCGATGCATTTTTAATTTAATCCGGATATTCAATACGTAAGTGATACATATTGGCCAATTTTTGCTTTAAGACCTTCTTAATTGATTGAATTTCTTTCAATGTAATATCTGCATTCAAAAATTGATCTGAATCCATTTGTTTTGAAATAATTGTGTCAACAAAATCATTTATCTTGGTTGAATTAGGCTCCTTCAAACTTTTAGAAGCTGCTTCAACACTATCACACATCATCAGTATAGCAGTTTCTTTATTAAACGGCTTTGGTCCATTGTAGCTGAAATCGTTAATTTCAAAATCTAAATTCAATTCTAGCTGTTTGTTATAAAAGTAATGTACTGTACTTGTTCCGTGATGGGTTCTAATAAAATCGATGACACGATCGGGTAAATTATTTTTCTTAGCCAGTTCGATACCATCAATAACGTGATTGATAATAATATTTGCACTTTCTTTGGGAGATAACTCGTCATGAGCATTGATTCCTGTCAATTGATTTTCGGAAAAATAGGTGGGATTTTTCATTTTACCAATATCGTGGTATAAGGCTCCTACTCTCACAAGCATTGTATTGCATCCTATTTCATTGGCTGCGGCTTCGGCTAAGTTTGCAACATTTAGAGAATGATGAAAGGTTCCTGGTGCTTTTTCAGACAATTCTTTCAATAGCTTCGAATTGGTGTCCGACAACTCTAACAAGGACAGATCCGAAACAAGTCCGAAGATTTTTTCATATATATATATAAGTGGCTGTACAAACAATGTTGCTAATCCACACAAAACAAATAACAAAAAGGTTTCCAAATTTAAGGTGTCAATACTGCCTTCGTGAATAACAAAAAATGCAAAATAAGAAATGATGTAAATTAAGGTAATTTGTCCCACAGAGATAAATAAATTCGCTCGTTTATAAAGTTCTGAAACTGTAAGGATCGTTACAATTCCGGCTATGATTTGCAAAAACATATACTCATAATTATTAGCAACCACAAACCCTAATAAAAGTACCGTGAGTACATGCGTAAACAACCCTAGTCGGGCATCAAAAAATGCTTTCAATATCAAAGGCAAAATACATAGGGGAACAATGTAAATATAAGATGAATTAAAATTGACAACCAAGGTGGTTAGAAACACCATTAATACGATGTTGAAAAAAATAAAAGTCACTTTAGTATTATTTGAAAATACCTCCATTCTGTATTTTTTCATAAACAACAATAGCATCAATAAAGCCAATGACACCAAAACAGTATAGGCAATCACAACTAGCGTATAATTTGAGTCGGTCCACACTTGTGATTCGTACTCTGACTCCAATGAGTTTAAAACGGCATATTTATCTCCTTGAACCACTTCTCCTTTAGAAATAATAAGTGTTTGCTTGTCGACACGTCCTCGAACTAATTTTAGTTGACTCAAGCGTTCATCAAGTGAAGCCTGTGTAATCGTTTTATTTAATTGCGTATTGGGTTTTACGACATCAAAAAAGAGTGCCAAATACCGTTGCCTATAGGCTTCTAATCCCAAAGCATCTACTCTCGACTCTACAAATGTTTTTAAATTCGTTTGAAGGAAAAAACGATCAAAACGCTTAACTCCACTTTGTGTTTTATTAACCAGAACAGAAATCTGCTGATTGGGGTCGTAATCATATAAATCTTGAAGGACTCCACTTTGATATAATTCATCAATGAGCAGCATCCCTTTGTTGTAAAGGTCAATTTTTAGTTGGTTTTTTGGTAGCTCAAAAAACAACCTGTCAAATGCTGAAGCATAGTCGTTTTTAACCATGGTGATCACTGTGGTATCCACCTCAAAAAAAACAGGAGACTGCAAAGTTATTTGCTGTTTTTCTAAATCAATTTCTTCGGCAGTTTTTTTGATGGCAAAATCAAAAGGCGCATATAGATTTTCAGATTGCCAAGGTTTTCCCTTTTCAAAACTATATTTAAAGGTTCCACTTTTTGGAAATAAATAGACAATCACAAAAGTGGTTAGCACAAAAAGAAAAAACTTATATATTGAGGCATGGTTTTTATGAAAAAGGTTCATTATATCCTTCATGTGTTTTTAATATTTGTTTTTATGAATTTGATGGCTTTTGATTTGATAAGTTCATGTGAGATTGAGGGATTAAAAAAAGCTATATACCTCAACAAACTATTAGATTATGTAATTGTCAACACCCAAAAGTAATAAAAAGAAGTATATTTTCTCTCCATATTAAAACATTCCTACTTTATATATCCTAAATTTTAGTTATTTTCGCATGAAGCATCTCTAAATTATAAATTATGAGTAAAGACGTCGTAATTGTATCCGCTGCAAGAACACCTATTGGGAGTTTTTTAGGGGGACTTTCTTCTGTTCCTGCACCCAAATTAGGAGCCATTGCTATTAAAGGTGCACTAGAAAAAATCAATCTAAACCCCGAAATTATAGATGAAGTTCTAATGGGGAATGTTGTACAAGCTGGCACAGGGCAAGCTCCTGCAAAACAGGCTGCTATTTATGCGGGCATTCCTGATACGGTACCCTGTACTACTGTCAATAAAGTTTGTGCTTCTGGAATGAAAACCATTATGCAAGCCGCACAATCAATTGCTTTGGGAGATGCTGATATTATTGTAGCTGGAGGAATGGAAAATATGAGCTTAATTCCTCATTATTATCATGCACGTACAGGACAGAAATTTGGAACCATTTCTTTTGATGATGGGTTACAAAAAGACGGTTTGGTAGATGCTTATGCAAATCAAGCTATGGGAGTTTTTGCAGAGAATTGTGCCGCAGAATATAAGTTTACAAGGGAAGATCAAGATGCTTTTGCAATTCAGTCCTATCAACGATCGACGAAAGCGTGGAATGAAGGCAAATTTGATTCAGAAGTGGTTCCTGTGGTCGTCCCGCAACGAAGAGGCGAACCGATTGTAGTCGATAGAGATGAAGAATTTACGAATGTTCGGTTAGAGAAAATACCAACCTTACGAGCTGCTTTCACAAAAGACGGAACAGTGACGGCTGCAAACGCATCTACCATAAATGATGGCGCTGCAGCTTTGGTGCTTATGAGTAAAGAAAAAGCAGACGAACTTGGACTAAAACCTTTAGCAACGGTAAAAGGCTACGCCGATGCCGCTAGAGAACCCGAATGGTTTACAGTAGCACCTTCAAAAGCACTGCCTAAAGCATTGGCAAAAGCAGCTGTTGATATTTCGGAAGTAGATTTTTTTGAATTCAATGAAGCATTTTCTGTAGTGGGCTTAGCAAACATAAAATTATTAGGGCTAAACGATTCAAATGTAAATGTCAATGGCGGTGCGGTTTCATTAGGCCACCCTCTTGGCTGTTCAGGTGCTCGAATTGTAGTAACCTTACTGAGCGTACTCGAACAAAATAACGGAAAAATTGGAGCTGCAGCAATTTGTAATGGCGGCGGCGGTGCTTCGGCACTTATCCTAGAACGAACTATATAAGTATGCAATACGGCCTTTGCTATTTGAGCGTTGTTGCCCTAAGATCGGAAGCTTCTGATACAAGCGAATTAATTTCGCAAGTACTTTATGGCGATTATTTTAAAGTTTTAGAACACCGAAAATCATGGAGTCGTATCCGATTGGGGTTTGACAAATATGAAGGTTGGATCGATAACAAACAGTTTCAATTTATTGACGAATTGGAATATAAAGAACTTCACAAGTCGGCCCCTCTAATGACCACTGATTTGGTTGATTTTATCACAAATCAACACCAACAATTACACCCTATTTTGTTAGGGTCGTCCCTTAATTGCCTCTCCTATTTAAAGCACACATTTGATGGGGAAAAATCAGTTGGATCTAAGGATAAATCTAAACTTGTAGAAACTGCTATTTTATACCTCAACACGCCTTATTTATGGGGCGGTAAAACTCCTTTTGGAATTGACTGCTCTGGATTTGTTCAGATGGTTTATAAACTAAATGGTTTCAAAATTTTAAGAGATGCTTCTCATCAAGCCTCTCAAGGGGATGCTCTTAGTTTTATAGAAGAAAGTGAACCCGGTGATTTGGCATTTTTTGACAACAATGAGGGGGATATTATTCATGTGGGTATTATTATGAAAGACCACCATATCATTCATGCACATGGAAAGGTTCGTATAGATCGTCTGGATCAAAGCGGTATTTATAATATCGATACCAAAACACATTCTCACAAACTAAGAGTGATCAAAAAAATTATCTCATAAAAAAAGTCATTCAAATTGAATGACTTTTTATAAGTAATGAAACAAAATGCTTCTATTTTGGTTCTAGCGATTCCGAAATGGCTTTATATTCTTTATATTTATCGGAATCACCCACAGCACTATATATATTTGCTAAGGTTCTTGCAGCCTGATAATTGCTTGAATTTATACTAAATGCACTTTCTAAATAAGGAATTGCATCTAAATATAACTGGTTGCGTTTCGCTTTTAATTCATCATATTTTCGGTCGTCTGCTGCAGAGGAACCTAACGAATTCATCTGGTCAAGAATCGATTCTTCTTGCCCCAAAATTAAAGCCGCTAGATTTATGTAGGCATTGACATAATCTGGGTTTAGTTCGATTGCTTTTAAATAATACTTTTTAGAACTTTCAAAATCATCTGTTTCGGAAGAAATTACTCCTAAATTATATTGTAATTCAGGGTTCATCGGATCTTTTTGAATCGCAACTTCCAGCAATTCTTTAAACTTTAGAGTATTACCCATTGAGTAATAGACATTGGCTTCAGTCAATAATAAATTTAAATCATCAGGGGCTTCTGCTCTCGCAACAGCCATGGCTTGAAGTGCTTTTTCATTCTCGCCATTCTGAACGTAGATGAGTGCGATATTTTTAATTATTTCTGGAAACTTAGACTTGGTCGTTTCATCTTTGGGGTTGACGTGAGTTTTAGATTTAACCGAAAGGTCTCTTAAAACCTTACTTCCAAATAATTCTTCAACTTGTGTATCTTTGTTTGTCGCAAGATAATTTTGTTCTATCCCGGTGTACCCCAGGCTTCTCAACTCTTCATACATCGCTAGAGAGCGGTCATACAATTTAGCATTTACCGCAGTTGAAGCAGCATAAAACAAATAAACTGTATCGTTTGGGGCTAACTTATAGGCAGATTCAAAATAATCTGAAGATGTTTTGTAATCCTCTTTTTGCAAAAGAGAACTTCCTTTATTAACCAGATGTGCTTTTAAGTTTTGGATTTGAGTTTTAACCTCTTCCTTCTGAGCTGGTGCAGTTGCCAATTTTAACGCCTCAATAGATTTTTTGATGGTATAAAAATCTGGATCTCCATTTTTAAGGTAATAAACACTTCTTAGTAAGTAATATTGACTTTTATATTTTTCGTCCATAGAACCTATAAGGGCTTCGGCAGCATCAAGTGCTATACCTGCTTTCTCAAAATCCCCCTTATCTATCTCTTTATTTGCCGATTTTAATTCTTTCTTTTGAGCAACAACAGAGAATCCTAGGGTTAATGCTATCGCCAATACAAAATATTTTTTCATTGTATTTGAGTTTTTATAATTAGTGTTATTTGTTATTCTTCTTCTTGAGAATTAATTATTTTACCATCTGTTTCAGCAAGCTTGGTATCTTCAACACTTTTTTCTGCTATACCTTCAATTACTTCGATATTTTCTTCGTCCTCACGCATTACTTTTGCAACGGCAGCGATAGAATCATTACCTTTGAGATTAATCAAACGAACCCCTTGGGTTGCACGTCCCATTACTCTTAAATCTTCTACAGCCAATCGAATCGCCACACCTGATTTATTAATAATCATTAAATCATCTTCATCGGTTACATTTTTAATGGATACTAAACTTCCAGTTTTATCTGTAATTGAAATGGTTTTGACACCTTTTCCTCCTCGATTTGTGATTCTATAATCTTCCAGACTTGAACGTTTTCCATAGCCATTTTCAGAAACTACTAATATATTACTTTGCATATCATCCACAGCAATCATTCCGATAACCTCATCCGATTCGTGCGCGAGTGTAATTCCTCGAACTCCCGAGGCACCACGACCCATTGGACGAGTTTTAGCTTCTTCAAATCGAATGGCCTTCCCGGATTTCAATGCCAACATGACTTGACTTTCGCCTGTGGTTAGTTTTGCTTCTAATAATTCATCTTCTTCTTTAATTGTGATGGCATTAATTCCATTGGTTCTTGGTCTAGAATATTGTTCTAAAGATGTTTTCTTAACCTGTCCTTTTTTGGTGGACATGATCACATAATGAGAATTGGTGTATTCTTCGTCTTTTAAATCTTGAGTACAAATAAACGCTTTGACTTTATCGTCTTGTTCTATGTTAATTAAGTTTTGAATCGCACGTCCTTTAGACGTTTTAGCCCCTTCAGGTATTTCATAAACTCGCATCCAGAAACATTTTCCTTTTTGAGTGAAAAATAACATATACTGGTGGTTTGTACCTACAAATAAGTGTTCTAAGAAGTCTTCATTACGAGTCGTAGATGCTTTTTGCCCTACTCCTCCTCTATTTTGAGTTCTATATTCTGTAAGTGACGTACGTTTGATGTAGCCTGCATGCGAAATTGTGATCACAACTTGCTCGTTAGGAATCATATCTTCTATAGACAAATCACCTCCTGCATATTCGATCATCGAACGACGCTCATCACCATACTTATCTTTTACAACTGCGAGTTCTTCTTTGATGATTAGCATACGACGTTCTTTTTTATCAAGAATGTCTTTTAATTCCTCAATTGTTTTCATGATAGCATCGTACTCACCACGTAATTTATCTTGTTCTAAACCTGTTAATTGTCTTAAACGCATTTCTACAATCGCTTTGGATTGTATCTCACTTAATTTAAAACGTTCGATTAATTTTTCACGGGCTTGATCGGCATTTGAAGAACCTCTAATAATCGCGATAACCTCATCGATATTATCGGAAGCAATGATCAGTCCTTCTAATATATGAGCACGTTCTTCAGCTTTTCTAAGTTCGTAGGTTGTACGACGAACGACTACCTCATGACGGTGTTCAACAAAATGATGAATCATGTCTTTTAGGTTCAACATTTCTGGACGTCCATTTACCAATGCAATGTTGTTTACACTAAAAGAAGACTGAAGTGCTGTATATTTATAAAGTTTATTTAAAACAATGTTAGGGATGGCATCTCTTTTAAGAACATACACAATACGCATTCCGTTTCGATCGGATTCATCACGAATTGTCGAAATCCCTTCCATTTTTTTGTCATTTACCAAATCTGCAGTTTTCTTAATCATGTCTGCTTTATTGACTTGATATGGAATTTCGGTAATAATGATGCACTCACGTCCATTAACTTCTTCGATGCTTGCCTTTCCACGCATCACCACACGACCACGTCCCGTTTTGAACGCTTCTCTTACGCCATCATAGCCATAAATAATTCCTCCTGTTGGAAAATCAGGTGCTTTGACATGTGTAATTAACTCGTCTATTTCAATGTCTGTATTATCTATATAAGCCGTAATTCCATCCACTACTTCGGACAGGTTATGAGGAGGCATATTGGTGGCCATACCCACAGCAATTCCTGAAGCACCATTTACCAACAACCCTGGAATTCGTGTAGGTAATACGGTAGGCTCTTGAAGGGTGTCATCAAAATTTAACTTGTGATCAACTGTTTCCTTATCGATATCTGCAAGCATATCTTCCGATATTTTTTGCATTCTGGCTTCTGTGTATCGCATTGCTGCCGGACTGTCACCATCAATAGACCCAAAATTTCCTTGACCATCAACCAGCATATAGCGTAAACTCCATTCTTGAGCCATACGAACCATGGCATCATAAACAGAGGTATCTCCGTGAGGGTGATACTTACCTAAAACTTCACCAACAATTCTGGCCGATTTTTTGTGTGCCGTATTGGATCGAACACCAAGTTCATGCATTCCAAACAATACCCGGCGATGCACAGGTTTTAATCCATCTCTAACATCAGGAAGTGCTCTTGATACTATTACTGACATCGAATAATCGATGTAAGCGGACTTCATTTCATCTTCAATATTAATGGAAATTAACTTTTCACCTTCTATCATACTTCGCTATATTTTTGTTTATTAAATAACCTAGCTAATATAATACTTTTCAAACTATTTCTAGGTGAGTTTTATCGACTTTTTTCTGTCAAATTTATCAACAATTTTAAGAGGCAAAATGGTTAATAAATAGAAGTCTAAAAATTTTGATTTTAATTAGTTTTTACTATCATTTGTATTAATTAAAAATAAAAAGGTATAGTTTTTGATTTAATGCCTTTGAATTTGTAATTTTAACCAAAGAATTTTTATGGATGATAATTTTTCCCCCAGAGTTAAAGATGTAATTTCTTATAGTAAAGAAGAAGCTTTACGTTTAGGTCATGATTTTATTGGGACTGAGCACCTTATGCTTGGACTCTTAAGAGATGGCAATGGCAAGGCAATCGATATTTTAAACGCTTTAAATGTTGATCTAAGTCATTTGCGTCGTAAAGTTGAAATCCTGAGCCCTTCCAATCCCAATATTATAATTACCTCTGACGAGAAAAAAAATCTGCACCTGACACGTCAAGCGGAACGCGCTTTAAAAACAACGTTTTTAGAAGCAAAACTTTTTCAAAGCAAATCTATAAATACAGCACATTTACTTTTATGTGTTTTGAGAAATGAAAACGACCCTACAACAAAACTATTAAACAAGTTAAAAGTGGACTACGATAGTGTTAAAGAACAATTTAAATATATGATTACTAACGATGACTATACGGAGACTCCAAAGGCAAGCTCTTTTCCAAGTGAAGACATCCCTAAAGACGAAAACAAGAACCCTTCTTTTAGTCAAAGTAGTGGCCAAAACAGAAAATCTAAAACTCCAGTTCTAGACAATTTTGGCAGAGATCTTACTGCCATGGCAGAGCAAGGAAAGTTAGACCCTGTTGTAGGACGCGAAAAAGAAATTCAACGTGTCTCTCAGATCTTAAGTCGTCGAAAGAAAAATAATCCATTACTGATTGGTGAACCTGGTGTAGGCAAATCTGCCATTGCAGAAGGCTTAGCCATTCGAATTATAAAACGAAATGTCTCTCGAATTTTATTTAACAAACGTGTAGTTACTTTAGATTTAGCCAGCATCGTAGCTGGGACTAAGTACCGTGGTCAGTTTGAAGAACGCATGAAAGCGGTGATGAATGAATTGGAAAAAAATGACGACATCATTTTATTTATCGATGAAATACATACCATTGTAGGTGCCGGTGGTGCCACAGGTAGCCTAGATGCTTCTAATATGTTTAAACCCGCTTTAGCACGTGGCGAACTGCAATGTGTTGGAGCTACCACCCTTGATGAATACAGACAGCATATTGAAAAAGATGGTGCTCTTGAACGTCGTTTTCAAAAGGTAGTCGTAGAACCAACATCGGTTTCTGAAACGATCGAAATATTAAACAATATTAAAAATAAATACGAAGATCATCATAATGTAGAATACACTGAGGAAGCTATTGAAGCATGTGTGAAATTGACCAATCGTTATATGACCGATCGTTTTTTACCAGACAAAGCTATTGATGCCTTGGACGAAGCAGGGTCTAGAGTTCACATCACAAATATTGATGTTCCCGAGCAAATTGTGGAATTAGAAAGACAACTTGAAGAAGTAAAAGCAACTAAAAATTCTGTAGTTAAAAAACAGAAATATGAAGAAGCTGCCAAATTAAGAGATGACGAAAAACGTTTGGAGAAAAGTCTTAAGGATGCGCAAGAAAAATGGGAAGCCGAATCTAAGTTAAATCGCATTGTAGTAAATGAAGTAAATGTCGCTGAAGTCGTTTCTATGATGACCAGTATTCCTGTAAACCGAATTGCTCAAAAGGAAAGTAATAAATTATCAAAACTCCCAGAACTTATAAGCGGAAAAGTAATTGGGCAAGACGAAGCGGTTTCAAAAGTGGTGAAAGCGATTCAGAGAAACCGTGCTGGACTTAAAGATCCTAATAAACCCATTGGGTCATTTATATTTTTAGGGCAAACAGGCGTTGGTAAAACACAACTCGCCAAAATACTTGCCAAAGAATTATTTGACAGTCAAGATGCATTGATACGAATTGATATGAGTGAATATATGGAGAAATTCGCCATCTCAAGATTGGTCGGAGCACCTCCTGGATACGTAGGATATGAAGAAGGTGGACAACTCACCGAAAAAATCCGTCGTAAACCCTATGCAGTCGTTTTACTAGATGAAATTGAAAAAGCACATCCAGATGTATTTAATATGCTCCTTCAAGTGCTTGACGATGGATTTCTAACGGATAGTTTGGGTCGAAGAATTGATTTTAGCAATACAATCATTATAATGACTTCAAATATTGGAGCTCGAAAATTGAAAGATTTTGGTTCAGGAGTTGGATTTGGAACCGCCGCTCAAAAATCTCAAGAAAGTTCCAATGCACGTTCTGTTATTGAAAATGCACTCAAAAAAGCTTTTGCACCTGAATTCCTAAACAGAATTGATGATGTGGTTGTTTTCAATAACTTAGAAAAAGAAGATATCAATCTAATAATTGACATCGAACTTGAAAAACTATTAAAGCGTATTTCAGAACTCGGATATACCCTAAAACTAAGCAAGAAAGCAAAAAGCTTTATTGCCGAAAAAGGATTTGACAAGCAATATGGTGCACGACCCTTAAAACGTGCCATTCAAAAATATGTTGAAGATGCACTTGCAGAGGAAATCATTAAATCCAATGCTCACGAAGGAGACACCATCAGTCTTGATATTGGTAAGGATGAGACTAAGCTAGACATCAAAATAACGTCCCCCAATACAGTAAAAAAATCCTAACAAACAAAACGTTCAATGTTAGACCACGCCTATGGCGTGGTTCAGCGTGCCTGCCGCAGGCAGGTATGACAAGGTAAGGGTCTGCCCAGACGAGGCTAAACCCAAATGAACTGTCACCCTAAGCCCAAACGAACTGACACCCTGAACTCGTTTCAGGGTCTGTTGCTCGATTATGAGATGCTGAAACAAGTTCAGCATGACAATGAAGATGGGGTTCGGAATGACAAGGTAAGGGTCTGTCTAGACGAGGCTAAACCCAAACGAACTGTCACCCTGAACTCGTTTCAGGGTCTGTTGCTCGATTATGAGATGCTGAAATAAGCGTGCCCGCCGTAGGCAGGCCGCAAAAGAGCCGTTTTTTTAAGTAAATAACAGCTCGTTTTCCAATTCAAGTGTTTGTATAAACTTGATGGCTTTTTCTATATCATTATGAAGTACTCGATCTTCTGTCACTTTTGGAATTTCAGATCTAAAACTCGACAGTATCGCTGTTAGAAATGGAGACGTTTTTTGATTTCTAAAAAATAATGCCTGGGAAGCATTCAATAATTCAATTGCTAAAATTCTTTCTACATTTTCTAAAACTCTGTATGTTTGAGTAGCCGCATTAGCCCCCATACTTACGTGATCTTCTTGTCCGTTGGAAGATACTATAGAATCAACACTGGCAGGCGTTGCCAATTGTTTGTTGGCACTTACAATACTTGCGGCTGTATATTGTGGAATCATAAAGCCTGAATTTAATCCGGATTTTTCAACCAAAAAAGTGGGCAACTCTCGCAAACCTGAAACCAATTGAAAGGTTCTTCGTTCGGAAATATTTCCCAATTCAGCCATAGCGATTTTTAAAAAATCAAACCCAAAGGCTAAAGGTTGACCATGAAAATTTCCACCAGAAATAATTTTATCCTCTTTTGTAAATATATTCGGATTATCGGTTACTGCATTTATTTCGGTTATAAAGGTGTTTTTTACAAACATCAAAGTGTCTTTAGTTGCTCCATGTACTTGTGGCATACATCGAAATGAATACGGATCCTGAACATGTTTTTTTGGTTGCTTCATTAACTCGCTACCTTCTAAAAACCCTAAAATTCGTTCTGCTGTTTTAATCTGTCCATTGTGAGGACGTACCAAATGAACCAAGGGGTCAAATGACTCAATCCGTCCATTATAAGCGTCCAATGATAGTGCACCGATAAGGTCTGCAATGTAGGATAGCTTAAAAGATTTTAATAATGAATGTACACCGTAGGCAGTCATAAATTGTGTGCCATTTAACAACGCCAAACCTTCTTTTGACTGAAGTGTAATAGGTTTCCAATCAAAGCGATTTAAAACCTCGACAGCAGCAGTCTGAACTCCTTTATACCATACCTTTCCTTCGCCAATAAGTGGCAATGCCAAATGTGCCAAAGGAGCCAGATCTCCTGAAGCTCCCAAAGATCCTTGCGTATATATGACTGGTAAAATATCGTTGTTATAAAAATCAATCAAACGTTTCACGGTCTCTATCTGAATACCACTATGCCCATAACTCAAGGACTTAATCTTTAATAAAATCATCAGTTTTATGATGGGTTTTGGAACAAGCTCGCCAGTTCCACAAGCATGAGAACGTACTAAATTCTCTTGTAATTTTGTGAGGTTTTCAGAGTGAATCTGCACCTCACACAATGAACCAAATCCGGTGTTGATTCCATAAATAGGATCGGAAGATGCCTCAATTTTTTGATTTAAATAATCGCGACAGTCTTGAATTTTTTGGATCAATTCATCCGAAAGTTTAATGGATGAACCCTCAAACAGCAGGGTTTTAAGTCTTGATAAGCTTAAGGGTTTTGAACTTATAATATGCATTTATTCGTGTTTGTGTAAATCAAATTTGATAATTCCTAAATAGATATCCAAAATAATTGTTAATTATTTGATTACACAAGATGATTCTCCAAGCTGTTAAAATTATCTTCCTCTTAAAAGAATTGGGGATTTACAAACTTATAAAAATTTGCTTAATTGTAAATCATTAATTCCTTCGTGAGAAGCATGCGCAATTGCTTTTCCATTTTTGATCACAATCAATTGTGGGGATTGGTGTTGCACCTCAAAGCGTTCAGCAATGACGTTAGAAATTTCACGGTAGCTCAATAGATCTAAATAATACGTTCCAAATTCAGTTTCTGCATAAGTGAAATGCGCTGTAAAATCGGCTAACACAAAACGACTGATGCTACAACGGGTCGAATGTTTAAAGATCAATTGAGGTGTTTTAAAAGAGGAACTTTTAATGATCTCTAATTGATCCACAGATTCGAGGTTTTGACCTGGCCAGTTTGAATCTTTAGTTTCAGATTTGAATAATGAATCAAAAATTCCCATAGTATTTAATTATCACATCAAACTGACTAAAAGTCAGTTAATTAAGTTTAAAAATGTCATTTTGTCGTTACATAAAAAACGGTAAGGTTATTGAAAATCATTTAACTAAAAAAACCCATTATGAACTTCGACAATTATACGATAAAAACTCAAGAAGCCCTACAACAAGCACAAGAAATTGCACAAAGTTATGGGCATCAACAAATCGAAAATGAACACCTATTCAAAGCAATATATGAAGTAGATCAAAATGTATTGCCGTTTCTTTTCAAAAAACTAAACCTCAACACAGGACTATTATTACAGATTTTGGAGAAAGAACTCGAATCCTTTTCTAAAGTAAGCGGTGGCGATATCATGCTTTCTAGAAGTGCAATGAAATCACTCAACGAAGCCGCTATTATTGCCAAAAAATCGGGTGGTGAATTTGTAGCCACCGAAGATCTACTCTTAGCAATCTTTAATTCCAAAAGTAAAGTATCCCAAATCCTGAAAGATCAAGGGGTCACTGAGAAAGACCTTAAAGCTTCTATTGCTAGTTTGAGAAAAGGACATTCTGTACAATCTAAAAACCAAGAGGATACTTATAATTCGCTGAATAAATATGCCAAAAACCTAAACCAAATGGCCAAAGACAATCGCTTAGATCCTGTGATTGGACGTGATGAAGAAATCAGGCGTATTCTTCAAATACTTTCGAGACGCACCAAAAACAACCCTATTTTAGTAGGAGAACCTGGGACAGGAAAAACAGCAATTGCCGAAGGATTAGCTCACAGAATTATTGCAGGCGATATTCCGGAAAACTTAAAAGACAAAGAAATTTTTGCACTCGACATGGGAGCCTTAATCGCAGGAGCAAAATATAAAGGAGAATTTGAAGAACGCTTAAAAGCGGTTATCAAAGAAGTAACCGAAAGTGAGGGAGACATTGTACTTTTCATTGATGAGATACATACCTTGGTAGGTGCAGGAGGTGGAGAAGGTGCCATGGATGCAGCTAATATTTTAAAACCTGCTTTAGCTCGTGGCGAACTGCGGGCAATTGGAGCAACAACCCTAGATGAGTACCAAAAATACTTTGAAAAAGACAAAGCCCTTGAAAGACGATTTCAAAAAGTGGTTGTTAATGAACCCGATACTGAAAGTGCTATTTCTATTCTTAGAGGGATCAAAGAAAAGTATGAGACCCATCATAAAGTACGAATTAAGGACGAAGCTATTATTGGAGCGGTCGAGCTTTCTACCCGCTACATAAGTAATCGTTTTTTACCCGACAAAGCCATTGACCTAATGGATGAGGCAGCTTCAAAACTACGGATGGAAATCAACTCTAAACCCGAAGAATTAGATGTATTAGACCGAAAAGTCATGCAACTAGAAATTGAAATTGAGGCTATTAAACGTGAGAAAGACGAAACAAAACTTAAATCGCTTAGAGCTGATTTGGCAAACATCAAAGAAGATCGCAATAGTTTGGAAGCGAAATGGCGCAGTGAAAAAGACCTTGTGGAGGCGATTCAAACAGCAAAATCTGATATCGAGAATTTTAAAAATGAAGCCGAAAAGGCTGAACGAGATGGCGATTATGGGAAGGTGGCAGAAATTCGCTACGGAAAAATAAAAGATACCGAAGAACAGTTGCAAACCCTTCAAGAAAAATTGGCTGAAAATCAACAAACTGCTTTAATAAAAGAAGAAGTTACTTTTGAGGATATTGCTGAAGTAGTCGCAAAATGGACTGGGATTCCAGTCACAAAAATGATTCAATCTGAGCGTGAAAAGCTTTTAAAATTAGAGGATGTACTTCACAAGCGCGTCATTGGACAAAATGAAGCAGTCACAGCAGTAAGTGATGCCGTTCGCCGAAATAGAACTGGGTTACAAAACCCCCATAAACCCATCGGTACATTTCTGTTTTTAGGCACTACGGGGGTCGGGAAAACGGAACTCGCAAAAACATTGGCAGCCTATTTGTTTGATGATGAAAATGCACTTACACGAATAGACATGAGTGAATACCAAGAGCGTCATGCAGTTAGCCGTTTAGTGGGCGCACCTCCTGGATATGTGGGGTATGAAGAAGGTGGACAATTGACAGAAGCGGTGCGACGCAAACCGTATTCGGTGGTTTTATTAGATGAAATTGAAAAAGCACATCCCGATACATTCAATATATTATTACAAGTTCTTGACGAGGGTCGATTGACAGACAACAAGGGCCGTGTTGCGGATTTTAAAAATAGCATCATCATCATGACCTCTAATCTTGGAAGTGAGTTAATTAAAGAAAAATTTGATACGATTCCAGACGTTTACACTGCTTTGGAAGCCGCTAAAGTGGAGGTTTTAGGGCTGTTAAAAAAGGTGGTAAGACCCGAATTTTTAAATCGAATCGACGACACTGTCTTGTTTACTCCCTTGACAAATAAAGACATTGAGGCGATTGTGAGTTTACAACTAAAAAAGGTGGCAACACTCATTAAAAAACAAGGGATTACTTTTGACACCACTGAAGATGCAATCCACTATTTAGCCAAAAAAGGTTACCAACCTGAGTATGGCGCACGCCCCGTAAAACGCATCATTCAAAAAGAAGTTTTAAACGCTTTAAGCAAAGAACTTTTGGCAGGTACAATCACAAAAGACAGTATCATTTTACTGGATGTTTTTGAAGATCAGATTGTATTTAGAAATCAAGCAAAATTAATTTCAAATACACTGTAACAAATTACTCCTAAAGTCGTCTTATAAGTATTGGTTGGTTTATTAAAAAGCAATGTAAACTCTATATTTTAGAATTGCATTGCTTTTTTTTGTTGATAGGCTATAAATAACAACTTGTTGTTTACAAAAAACAGCTCTTAAAGTACTCATAAATTATAGATGCGTTTTAGCAATCGATTGAAATTTTGCTTAGTTTTGAACACTGATGAAAAAGTCTGTTAATATATTAAATAAAAAAGCCCGCTTTACGTATGAACTTTTAGATACGTACACAGCTGGTATTGTATTAACAGGGACTGAAATCAAGTCGATTCGAGAGAGTAAAGCTTCAATTACTGAAAGTTTTTGTGAGTTTAATTTAAAAGGGGAACTTTTTGTAATTAACATGACTATTCAAGAATATGATTTTGGGAATCATTACAACCATGCTCCCAAAGCTGAACGGAAGTTATTACTCAATAAAAAAGAACTCAAAAAGCTTGAAAAAGAGGTGAAAAATACGGGATTAACAATTGTTCCTCTAAAACTTTTCATCAATGAAAAAGGATTTGCAAAACTAAAAATCGCGCTTGCAAAAGGGAAAAAACTTTTTGATAAACGTGAGACCATCAAAGACCGTGATAATAAACGCAATTTGGATCGAGTGAAAAAGAATTTTAAATAGGCTAATTTCACAAACCGTAAATCAGTTACAATAGCATGATGCGATACTTAATACTACTATTTTTTTGTTCATTATCCGTATCTGCCCAACTCAAAGGCAACATTTCAGATATTGACCAACAACCCATTCCGTTTGTGAATATTTATATTGAAAACTCCTATACAGGCACCACCTCCAATGAACAAGGGGACTATGAATTGGCACTTCCAGAACCAGGAACCTACACCATTGTATTTCAGTTTTTGGGATTTAAAACACAAATCAAAACCATTGAAATTAAAGAATTTCCTTATTCCTTAGACATCACTTTATTAGAAGAAAACATCTCCTTAAATGAAGTGGTCATTTCTTCCAAAGAAAATCCTGCCAATCGAATCATACGTTCTGCCATTGGCGAACGAAAAGCACAACTAGAAAAAATCAATGCGTACTCTGCTGATTTTTATTCCAAAGGCATCATTCGGCTCAAAGATGCTCCAAAGAAATTTTTTGGCCAAGAAATTGGAGACATGGACGGCGTGCTAGACTCTACACGTTCGGGAATTTTGTATTTATCAGAAACCGTTTCAAAAATAAATTATGAAAAGCCTGATAAACTTTCAGAAAAAATTATAGCCTCAAAAGTGAGTGGTGACTCCAATGGATTTAGTTTCAACAATGCAGGAGATGTCGATTTTAATTTTTATAACAATACGATTGATTTAAACTCCGAAATTGTTTCGCCAATTGCCGATTATGCTTTTAATTATTATACCTACAAACTAGAAGGAATTTTTTATGACAATGGAGGACGATTGATAAATAAAATTAAAGTGATTCCAAGACGAGAAAACGACCGTGTTTTTTCGGGTGATGTCTATATTGTAGAAGATCAATGGGGGCTCTATGGTCTCGAACTCAGTGTGACTGGGGGTCAGATTCAATCGCCTGCTGTAGATGTGATCACTTTTAAACAGAACGCTTCTTACGATGAAAAAAGCGACTTTTGGGTGCTGCGCTCTCAAACAATTAGTTTTGAATTTGGATTTTTTGGCTTTAATGGCAACGGAAGTTTTGTGGCCAATTATTCCAATTACAAACTGAATCCCGATTTTGAGAAAACCGTATTTACAAATGAGGTTTTAGCCTTTGAACCCGAGGCCAATAAAAAAGATTCTACTTATTGGAATACCTTCAGACCGGTGCCACTAACCTCTGAAGAGTTTAAAGATTACATTAAAAAAGACAGTCTTCAAATATTATATAATTCAAAAACATACCTTGATTCTCTGGATGCAAGTCATAATAAATTCAAATTAGGTAATTTAATTTCTGGATATACCTACGAAAATTCTTTTGAAGACAAAGAGTTTAGCATCAGCAGTCCGTTGGCTGGGCTAAGTTTCAACACGGTTCAGGGATTTAATGCCAATGTAGATGTTAATTACACCAAGCGCTACGATGAGTTTAAAAATTACCTTGCAATAGAAAATCAAGTGAATTATAGTTTTGACACCCAAACGCTTCGAGGAAGCGTGGGTTTTAAATATAAATTCAACAATGTCAATGATTTAAATATAGGGTTTAGTAGCGGAATAAAAGTCCAGCAATACAACGAACAAGACCCCATTTCGAGTTTAATCAATGAGGCGAGTAGTTTGTTTTTTGAGGACAATTATATGAAATTATTTGAAAACCGATTTGTTAAAATAAATTATGGTCAGGAGCTTTTTAACGGCTTCCGTTTTGGGACTGCGCTTAGTTATGAGAACCGCCGAGGACTCTTTAATAGCAGCGATTATACAACTATTAATTCCGATGACAAATCCTATACGAGTAATAATCCGTTAGAGCCTTTAAATTTTGAGTCCACTCCCTTTGAAAATCATAATATTCTTAAATTTAAGTTCAAAGGAGCGTTTCGATTTGGACAAAAATACCTCAGCTATCCTGGTAGTAAATTTAATATCACGAACCCTAAATATCCAAAACTAAATTTTAGTTTCGAAAAAGGATTTGGAGCTACTAATTCCAACTATAATTACGAGCATTTGAGTATCGATCTTTCACAAAATGTTAGTCTTGAAAATAAAGGGGATTTTAGCTATAAGCTTTTGAGTGGTGCGTTTTTTGGGGGCACATCTCTGGCGTTTATGGATGCGAAGCACATCAATGGAAATCAAACCCATATAAACCTTGATGGTTCTTATCTATCGAGTTTTAAAAATGTTGGGTATTATGATTTTAGCACCTCCGAAAATTATTTAGAATACCACCTAGAACATGATTTTAAAGGGTATATATTAGCTAAAATACCCTTGATAAGTGAGTTAAATTACAACTTGATTATAGGAATTCATGGGTTTACATCAGACAATCAAAAACCTTATACCGAATTCAGTTTGGGTGTGAATAATATTGGCTGGAAAAAATACCGTTTTTTAAGAGTTGATTACGTGCGGTCTTACCACTCGGGCTTTGTGAACGACGGGGTTTTATTTGGAATTAGCCTCTAGTTTTTATTTTCTAAAAGAGGTACAAACTTAAAGTTTCCTAATTCGTGTTTTTCAAATTCCTTGGGACCTTTCCGAATATAGAGTGTCATTATTTGGTCTTCATCCCCAACAGGAATAACCAACCGCCCTCCTACTTTTAGTTGAGCGAGCAAGGGTTTAGGCACAAAAGGTGCACCAGCAGTGACAATTATGCTGTCAAAAGGCGCTTCTTCTTTCAGTCCTTTATACCCATCTCCAAAAATTAAGCGTTTTGCTACATAGCCTATTTTTGGTAAAAATTGACTGGTTTTTTTAAATAATTCCAACTGGCGCTCAATACTATATACATGGGCTCCCAACACACATAATACCGCTGTTTGATAGCCACTTCCTGTTCCAATTTCAAGGATTTTATCACCCGATTTAACTTCTAACAATTCCGATTGAAATGCAACAGTATAAGGCTGTGAAATGGTTTGATTGGCTCCAATTGGAAAAGCCTTGTCTTGATAGGCATGTTCTAAAAAACTAGAATCTATAAACAAATGACGTGGAATAGAACCAATAGCATCTAGGACTGCTTGATTTTTAATTCCTTTATCAACCAAGATATTTACCAATTGCTGACGAAGTCCTTTATGTTTGAATGTATCTTTCAAGGAGGTTTTATTTCTAAAATAATAAAATTAAACTTTACAAAAGTAAATACAAAATAAACAGAAGAGTATTTCAAATTAATATGAGATTTTTGAATTGAATATTCGTAAACATGAATTTCTTATGAAATCGTAGAAATAATTTAAAATCAGCAATTAGAGAACCCCAAAAAAACTATTTAACATTTATTAATAATCTAGATAGTAGACTGATTTACAATAAAAATTTGTTAGGATATTCAAAATAGAATAAAAAAATCATAGTTTTACAAAAAAATCATAGTATGAAGCTAAAAGCAGGCGTCTTAGGGGCTGGACATCTAGGAAAAATACATCTTAAACTACTTCAGCAATCTGAAAAATATGAACTTACAGGGTTTTATGATCCTGATGCCTCTAATGGTCAAAAAGTAGAAAGCGAGTTTGGTTACACCTTTTTCAAGTCTTTAGAAGCGCTTATAGATGCTGTAGATGTGGTTGATATTGTAACCCCTACACTATCTCATTTTAATTGTGCCGTCAAAGCCATTACCAAAGGCAAACATATTTTTATTGAAAAACCAATCACTAATACCGTCGAAGAAGCTGAACAAATTCGTTTGTTGGTTTCTGAAAACAACCTCAGAGGACAGGTTGGACATGTAGAACGTTTTAACCCCGCATTTAAAGCCGTTAAAAACGATATTCAATCTCCTATGTTTATTGAAACCCATCGTTTAGCCGAATTTAATCCCCGTGGAACCGATGTTCCTGTTGTGTTAGATTTAATGATTCATGATATTGACATTATATTAAGTGTTGTAAAATCACCCGTCAAAAACATAACGGCTAGTGGTGTGTCCGTAATCAGTGAAACTCCTGACATTGCCAATGCACGCATTGAGTTTGAAAATGGATGTGTTGCCAACCTAACAGCGAGTCGTATTTCTATGAAGAATATGCGTAAAAGCCGCTTTTTTCAAAAAGATGCTTACATCAGTATTGACTTTTTAGAAAAACAAGTAGAAGTGGTAAAAATGAAAGATGCTCCAGAAACACCAGGAGATTTTGATATAATACTACAAAATGCTGAAGGTCTTAAAAAACAAATCTATTTTGAAAACCCAAAAATCGAACCTAATAATGCCATTTTAGACGAACTAGAAAGTTTTGCTGACGCCATTAATAAAAACACAAAACCAGTTGTAACTCTTAGAGATGGAACGGAAGCACTAAGAGTTGCCTATCAAATTATAAATTGTTTTTAGGACTTAAAAAATAGAGACAGATGAAAAATATTGCAGTTATTGGAGCCGGAACTATGGGAAATGGGATCGCTCATACCTTTGCACAAGCCGGATTTAAAGTTCAATTAATTGATGTCAATGAAACAGCACTTACTAAAGCGATTGCAACAATTACTAAAAATTTAGACCGCTTAGTCGCTAAAGATAAAATAGACGAAACTAAAAAAATTGAAACATTAGCCAATATTTCAACCTTTACAAGTATTACAGAAGGTGTTGAATATGCAAGTCTAGTTGTAGAAGCCGCTACAGAAAATGTAGATTTAAAACTAAAAATATTCAAACAGTTAGATCAGGCATGTCCAGAAGACACCATACTGGCTACAAATACCTCGTCTATATCCATTACACAAATCGCTGCACAAACCTCTAGACCTGATCGTGTCATTGGAATGCATTTTATGAACCCTGTTCCAATCATGAAGTTAGTGGAAATTATTACGGGGTATAGCACCTCCAAAAAAGTTGAAGAATTCATTATAACTCTGACAACTAAAATTCAAAAAACTCCAGTTATTGTCAATGATTACCCAGGGTTTGTAGCCAATCGGATTTTAATGCCCATGATTAATGAAGCTATTGAAACGTTATTTACGGGAGTTGCAGGAGTTCAAGAAATTGATACGATTATGAAACTTGGAATGGGTCATCCTATGGGACCACTAGAGTTAGCCGATTTTATCGGACTCGATGTTTGTTTGTCAATTATGGAAGTGATGCATGAGGGTTTTAAAAACCCTAAATATGCTCCAAACCCACTTTTAGTAAATATGGTACGTGCAGGAAAGTATGGCGTCAAATCCGGAGAAGGTTTTTATGATTATTCAAAAGAGCGGAAAGCCGTTAGTGTAGCTGCTCAATTTTCTTAAATTCGTTCCAAATTCGTTCCAAATTTATTCCTGAAAATCAATGGCAAAAATCAATCCTTTTCAAGCGGTTCGTCCTACAAAAAAAAACGCTAGAAATTTTTGTTCCAGATCTTACAAAACGTATTCTAAGATCGAACTAAATAAAGAATTAAAAGAAAACCCTACTTCTTTTCTGAGCATTATCAACATCAAAAAAGACGCCTCTTTTTCATCTAAAAAATCAAAGCGGTATGAATTAGTAAAAAAACGATATGAAGCGTTTAAGTCCTCAAACATATTAATTAAGGACGCTGTTCCCTCCTATTATATTTATGAAACCCTACAAGCCAACGGGCACTTGTTTTGTGGTGTCATTGCAACGGCCAATGTGGAGGATTATGAGGCTCAAATCATCAAAAAACACGAAGCTACAATTGCAAAACGTGAAACTACTTTTAAAAATTATTTAAAAACAGTTCGGTTCAATGCAGCACCTGTACTGCTTACTTATAAAGACGATTTAACCGTGGAAAATAACATTCAAAATGCCAAAAAAAAGGCAACAGAATTTAATTCATGGACAACTCAAAATGAAACCCATAAACTTTGGTGTGTTGATGATCAAGAAACGGTGCAGCGTATTCATAACGCGTTTCAAAACGTTTCTATGCTCTACATCGCTGATGGACATCACCGTTCCGCATCTTCGGCACTTTTAGCACGCGAACTAAAATCAGAAAAACACACAACAACTGATGCTTCTTACAATTATTTTTTAACCTATTTAATTCCAGAAAGCCAACTCAAAATATACGACTACAACAGAGTGATTACTGACTTAAACGGTTTAAGTAGCACAGCTTTTTTGGAGAAAATTAGAGTGAATTTTGAGATCGAAACTAAAGGCGCTGAACCTTACAAAAGCTGCAAACGACATGAAATTTCCATGTATTTAGAAGGCATATTTTATTCCTTATCTTTACGTGCAACAAAACAAAAAAAACAAGCTGCTATCGATCAACTTGACGCTCATATTTTACAAACACATCTCCTAGAACCCATATTAGGAATTACAAACGTACGCACAAACTCTCGTATTGGGTATATCTATGGAGCTGATAGTTTAGAGCAAATTAAAGCTACGGTAGATTGCGGAAATCATAGGGTAGGATTTGGGCTTTTTCCTATTGAAGTCAGAGAGTTAATGGATATTGCAGATTCGAATGCTGTCATGCCTCCAAAAAGTACCTACATTTATCCAAAATTAAGAAGTGGAATCACTATATACGAGTTTTAAGTATGTCTATAAAGTCAAATTTAACTGAAATTCTATCACAACTTCCAAGTCACGTGACCTTGGTTGCGGTTTCTAAAACAAAACCCGTAAATGACTTAATGGAAGTCTATTCATCTGGTCAACGTATTTTTGGAGAGAATAAAATTCAAGAAATGGTCGATAAGCACCATCAAATGCCCAAAGATATTCAATGGCATATGATTGGAAATGTACAGCGAAATAAAGTTAAATACATGGCTTCTTTTGTGGATTTAATTCATGGGGTGGACTCCGAAAAATTACTCAATGAGATTAATAAACAAGCCGAAAAACACCAGCGTATCATCAATTGTCTCTTACAAATAAAAATTGCGCAGGAAGACACCAAATTTGGAATGACTGCGGAAGCTGCGCATACATTGTTGGCTTCGGATCATTTTAAAACTTTAAAAAACATAGCTATTGTAGGTTTGATGGGAATGGCTAGTTTTACGGAGGATACCGCTCAAATCAAAGAAGAATTTACTAGCTTAAAAAATACGTTTGATAGCTTAAAAAAAACAAATCCAAAGCTCGAAATTATTTCTATGGGAATGAGTGGCGACTATCCTTTAGCTATTGACTGCGGAAGTACAATGGTTCGTGTAGGAAGTCGTATCTTTGGAGTCAGAAATTATGCCATTTAAAACAGTACTATCTACGCAGTCTTAGACATAGAAACCACCGGAGGTAAATTTAATGAAGAAGGTATTACTGAAATTGCCATCTATAAATTTGACGGTCATAAAATTGTAGATCAATTTATCAGTCTAATCAATCCCGAACGCGACATCCAGCCGTTTGTGGTCAATCTTACAGGAATCAATAGCAAAATGCTGCGCTCTGCACCCAAGTTTTACGAAGTTGCCAAACGCATTGTAGAAATTACTGAAGATTGTATTCTGGTCGCTCATAATGCTCAGTTTGATTATCGAATTTTAACAACGGAGTTTAGACGGCTTGGGTTTGATTTTGAACGCAAAAACTTATGTACTGTCGAACTTTCTAAAAAATTAATTCCAGATCTTCCCTCCTACAGTTTAGGAAAACTTGTAAGATCTTTAGGAATTCCTGTAAGCGATCGCCACCGCGCTGCTGGAGATGCAACCGCAACGGTCAAACTTTTTAAGATGCTTCTTGACAAGGATGTGGAGAAAACAATCATCAAGGCTGCGATTCGTTTGGATCCAAAACATCAAATGGAACCGAAACTAATCGATATTATTTCTAAACTCCCCTCGGTTACAGGTGTCTATTATATCCATAAGGCCGATGGAGAGATTATATACATTGGCAAAAGTAAAAACATTAAAAGTCGCATCAACCAGCACTTCACTGGTCAAACACCAAAATCAAAAAAAATCCAACTCGAAGTAGCTACGGTGACTTATGAAGAAACCGGCAGTGAATTGGTAGCTCTTCTCAAGGAAAGTGAAGAGATTAAACGTAACAAACCCAAATTAAATCGTGCACTTCGTCGCACAATTTTTACGCATGGTTTATTTAGTTTTAGGGATGATCAGGGATACATCAATTTAAAAATTGAAAAAATAAAAGGGAACCAAAAACCAATCACAACATTTTCGAATCATGAAAGTGGAAAAAGCTTTATGAACAACGTTGTTGAAAAAAATCAATTGTGCCAAAAACTTTGTGGTCTCTATAAAACAGCAAACTCCTGTTTTGGGTACGATATTAAAAGTTGTGCTGGAGCTTGTATTTCAGAAGAACCTACAGAAACCTATAATAAAAGAGTTTTAAATGTAATTCAATCTCACACATTTAAAAATCAAAATATGATTCTCATCGACTTCGGTCGTGCCGTTGATGAACGCAGTGCCGTTTTGATAGAAAATGGCGTTTTTAGAGGATATGCCTATTTTAATTTAAATTTTCAAATTCATACAACTGCGGTGCTCAAATCGATTTTAACACCTATGGAACACAATAAAGATGCACAACATATCATTCAAAGTTTTATGCGACGTCACAAAAGATTAAAAATAATTAAACTTGAAGATTAATCTTTTTTAGTATTTTTGAGATATGTCAAAATCAAATCGTTCTGAACATTGGAGAAAAAAAATTCATGATATTATTTATGAAGCAGACACTCCTTCTGGAAAACTGTTTGATGTGCTTCTTTTAATAGTCATTCTCATAAGCATTCTGCTTGTAATGCTAGAAAGTGTTGAAAGTATTGAATCTGAATATGCCGCAATCCTAAATATTTCTGAATGGATCATTACAATTTTATTCAGTATTGAATATATCATTCGGATTATTTCTGTTAAAAATCCAAAAACTTATATCTTTAGTTTTTATGGAATTATCGATTTACTATCGACCATTCCAAAATATATTTCGCTATTTGTTTTAGGAACACATTCATTAATTGCTATAAGAGCCTTACGATTGTTGCGTGTATTTAGAATTTTAAAACTCACCCGTTACATTGGTGAAAGTGCTAATTTTGGAAAAGCATTGAAACGAAGTCGAGCAAAAATAGCTGTATTTCTTTCGTTTGTTATTGTGCTGTGTGTCATTTTAGGAACCGTGATGTATTTGGTAGAAAGTGAACAAGACAGCGGCTTTACAAGCATTCCGCGAAGTATCTATTGGGCTATCGTGACACTAACTACTGTTGGCTATGGCGATATTGCACCTATGACTGCTTTGGGACAATTTATAGCCTCTTTAATCATGATTCTGGGGTATGGAATTATAGCTGTTCCCACAGGAATTGTGACTTCCGAAATGACCAAATCAGAAGAAAAACTGATACCAAACAACACACAAGCATGTGCAAATTGTAATGAAACGTTTCACCAAGATAATGCCGAATACTGTCACAAATGCGGTCATAAATTTAGTGATGGATAACTATCTTATTTCGATTGTAGGCCCTACGGGTATCGGAAAAACAGCCCTTAGTTTAAAGTTGGCTTCCCATTTTAATACGGAAATTATTTCTGCGGATTCACGTCAGTTTTATAAAGAAATTCCAATAGGAACTGCAGCACCCAACGCCGAAGAATTGTCTATTGCACCACATCATTTCATTCATCACAAATCAATTAAAGAATCATATAGCGTAGGGGATTTTGAAAAAGATGCTATTGAAAAACTGAAATTGCTGCATTTATCAAAAGCTGTGGTAGTCATGGTTGGTGGCTCTGGACTGTATGTCAATGCAGTGCTTAAAGGTTTTGATGAATTTCCGTTCATTGCAACCGACATAAGAAAACAACTCAACTCAGAATTAGAATCTGAAGGCTTGGAGGTGCTTCAACAAGAATTAAGGCGTTTAGATCCTAAAAGCTACGAGAGCATTGCACTCAAAAACCCTCATCGAGTCATACGAGCACTAGAAATTTGTAGAGGAACGGGTCAGCCTTATTCCTCTTTTTTAAATAAACCTAAAGCACAACGGGCTTTTAAAACGATTTCGATTGGTCTCAAAGCCGAACGGGCTTTGATGTATGAGCGCATTAACAAAAGAGTGGATACTATGATTGAAAATGGGTTGTTAGAAGAAGTCAAAGCTGTATTGAAACACAGAGACTACAATGCCCTCAATACAGTGGGGTATAAAGAATTGTTTCATTATTTCGATGGACAGTGGACCTTAGATTTTGCAATCTCAGAGATTAAAAAGAATAGCCGTCGTTTTGCCAAACGTCAAATGACCTGGTTTCAAAAAGACTCCCAAACACAGTGGTTTGAATATGACACCGATGTTCAAAATATTTTAGAGCACATCAAAAAAGAAGTAAAAAAAACCAGCTAAAAACTGGTTTTTGACTTTTATTTGTTAACAACTAATCGGAAGCCTTCGCCATGAATATTTAGGATTTCCACTTTGGGATCTTGCTTCAAATACTTTCTTAATTTGGCAATATAAACATCCATACTTCGAGAAGTAAAGTAATTATCGTCTCTCCATATTTTGGTTAATGCAATTTCGCGCGGCATCAAATCGTTTTCATGTAAAATTAACAGCCGAAGTAATTCATTTTCTTTAGGTGACAACTTAGCTGGCTTCTCATCTTTGTAAGTTAAAAATCTTAGCTTTGAATTGAGACTGAAATCGCCGATAGTAAATTCAAATTGTTTGCTATCCGCAAGTGTATCTACTGTTTTTCGTTGAATGATGGCTTGAATTTTCATTAAGAGAACTTCACTGTCAAAAGGCTTGTTTAGGTAATCATCGGCCCCTACTTTATACCCTTTTAAAACATCTTCTTTCAATGCTTTGGCGGTGAGAAAAATAATTGGAATTTCTGTGTTTTTTTCGCGAATTTCTTTGGCAAGTGTAAACCCATCTTTATACGGCATCATTACATCTAAAATACACAAATGGTAATCTGTTTTTTTAAATTTCTCAAAGCCTTCCATCCCATTTTTGGCATGAACAACTTCATATCCATTGAGGGATAAATACTCTTTTAAGACGGTTCCAAAATTTGGATCATCTTCGACTAGTAATATTTTTTTTAAATTTTCTTCCATGATGTTATGCTATTAGTGGTAATTTTATAGTAAATGTACTTCCTCTGCCTTTTTCACTATCGACAGTAACAGTTCCTTGATGATTCTCTACAATTCGTTTGACATTTGCTAAACCCAATCCATGCCCTTTAACGTTGTGTACATTTCCTGTATATTCTCTATAAAACTCTTCAAATATACGTTTTTGTACGGCTTTATTCATCCCCTGCCCTTGATCTTTAATACTTAAAACAATATTATTGCCCACATTTTCTGTGTACACATCAATTTTTGGAGCCTCGGGAGAGTATTTTATGGCGTTGTCTAAAATGTTTACAATCACATTTGTAAAATAGGTTTCATTTGCCAATATAGACGTTTGAGTGGCATTAAAATGCGTTTTAATATATCCTTTTCGATCCTCAACAATAAGTTCTACATGCGTAATCGCATCCTCTATTAAATCGTGTAATTTTAAACGGTCTTTGCTTATATTGAGTTGTTTTTTTTGAAGCTGAGAAATTCGCAATACGTTTTCAACTTGGGCATTCATGCGTTTGTTTTCATCTTTTATCATTTGAAGGTAGCGTCTTACCTTTTCCTGATCATTGATGATTTTTGGATTTTTAATAGCATCCAACGCTAGGTTAATCGTGGCAATAGGTGTTTTAAACTCATGTGTCATATTATTAATGAAATCAGATTTCATAAGAGATATTTTTCGCTGTTTGATTAATTGATACAAAGCACTTGTATATGCGATAATAATAATTAGAGTAAATAATACCGACAACAATGTTATGCCTATAATGGAAGATATAATGAATTTTTTGCGTTCTGGAAAATTAATATAAAGTGTAAAATCACTCTCGTCATTGTCATCTAAAAAAATCGGAGCTCCAATGGTAGGAACCAGCGATTGGTCGAAATTTTTAGATTGAATTTTGGTGCCAATATCATTATGAAAAATTGCAAACTCAAAACCAATATCAATGTTGTCTTCTCTTAATTTTTTGACCAGTAATTTTTGGATGCCATCAGATGAAACACGCTGATGAATTGGGGTATTTTTAATTTCTGTTTTGTATTGGGATTCAAAAGTAGCTTTTTGCAATTTATCCATATTCAGGATTTTTTCAAAAGACTGCTCTGTATTCGAAACTAAATCGCCACCAAAACTATTGTTATCATAAATTCTGGTGGTGGTTTTCCCTTTAAAGCTACTCAATCCTAAACTGTCTATATTAAGATCTATAAGTGATGGCACTTTAAAATTCTCTTCTAAAATTCCTGTATTGTAAACAATAATTTGATTTGTATTATTGTCTTGTTTGTAAACGGTAATGTTACGGATGGCGGTGGTATCGGGTTCTTTTCCATCCGAGATTATTTTATTGAGTGCGTTGACATATTTTTTGTATTCTATCGTAGCAACTTGATTGGTCGTATAGGTCAATGCTTTTTTCACATTAAAGGCAAACTGTTCTTCTTTTGTTTCAAGTGAGTTATTGATATAATAGGCTTGAACAAAAATAATTCCGATAAGAGATAAACTCATCAGAATAACCAATAATGTGAACAGTTTTTTATTCATCAGTCAAAATTAAGGTATTAAATACTGCTAAAATCGCTTTTAACCTCAACTTAACATAAATGTTAAATTTTTAGTGATTATTTATTAAATTAAGTATTTCATTGTGAATTAATATTGATTTGTTCTCAATTTCTAATAATGTACTGTTATTTATGACAAAATTCGATTGAATTATTTTTTCCGAATCGGGCAATTGTTTGTCAATAATAGCCTGTACCTCTTTTTTTGTTTTTTGATCCCTTTCCATCACCCGCTGAATACGTATTTCTACAGGGGCTGTAACTGTGATAATAAAATCAAAAAGGTATTGAGATTTAGTTTCAAAGAGAATCGCTACTTCTTTGATTATATAAGGCGTATTTTGTTTAGAAAACCACTGCTCAAAATGAGTGGCTACTTTTGGGTGTACAATGGCGTTTATTTTTTCCAATAACACCGCATCCTCAAAAACTTTTGAGGCAATAAAAGAGCGGTTCAATTGACCATCTGCGGTATAACAATCCTCACCAAGCAATTGAATTAATTCTTGTTTAATAACCTCTGAGCTTTGCATCAATGATTTGGCTTCCTTATCAGAATTATAAACTGGAACACCCAACGATTTAAAGATATGAGCTACGGTGGTCTTTCCACTGCCTATACCCCCAGTAAGTCCTACAATTTTAGTCATTTTTTGGCAAGATTACATATTCAAAATCGGTGGGTTTTAACTTGGCAGATTTCACCGTTGTAGGTTGTTTTACCAATACTGGATTTAAATACATATTTTCAGTTGACAAGGTATTAAAATCACATTCAACAGAAAAATTACTGGCATCTATACTGTTATAAGCTTTTAGGGACGCATAAAAAATGACGGGTATTTCTTTAGGGAAAAAATTAAGTGTGAGCTTCTCAGGCACATTCAAAATAGTGACGGGCACATTGACACTGCCTTCCGTAAATTTATCTACCTCGCCTTTGATAGAAACCACTTGATCCGAATAGGTAATTTGTTTGGACGTATTTGGAATATCCAAAGCAACGACCCTTTCAACATTGGAGTTAATATCTGTTAAATTTAAGGTTTTGGTTTGTATTTCAGTGATTGTTTTTAGAAGGGATTCTGGACCAATAAGGGTAATGGAATCAGGGATAGATTGAAATGAATTAACCAAATCAAATCCAAATGCAAAGCTTGAATTTACCGAAACCTGAACCGGAATTTTTTTAACAAACTGACGGTCATATTGAAACAAAAGCGTGTCGGGGTTGATTGATTTCACAGCTATTTTTGAGTCAAAATGATTGATTATTTTTTCGAGCTGGCTTCGTTCGTCCCAAATATAATGGGATTTATCTTTGTTTAGCTGAGAAAAATCAACATCAATAATCCGTGCTTCTACATAGTATTTTAGAAGTTCAAACCCTTTACCCGAAATTGTAACATTGATTGTTTTTACTTCCTTTGAGACCATTATTTCATTGGACTCTAATTGTGTGGGGTGTAACTCAAACTGGAGTGTTTGCGTATAGGTATTTGACAACTTCACAAGAAGTGAAATGAGAAACGACAAAAATAAAAACAACACAAATACATTCAAACGCTTGGCTTGTACTCTATTGGAGTTTATGTTTTTATTTTTTTTAATCATTGGTTCTAAAAAATAACTTGGGGAACAATTGCGTCTCATTTTTAGAAGAAAACCCTAATTTTAGGGTTGCTTTGAGGAATCCAAATCCATATCCAAAAAACTGAATGACAATGGCAGGAAGGACTAAAAAAGCAACTATAATATTATTTGAAGTACGAAACGCTCCTAGCATGGCGGCTAAAAAATACAGACCATAAACAATTAAAAACCAGTGAAACCCTAGGATAGACAGGATACTGCTTAGCAGTAAACATAGAGTAAAAACAGTTGGAAACCAATAGGTCAAACGTTTGGATTGTGGATGCCATTTATTAAGAATTGGACGTGCTTGACCAAATTTATTAACCTGTGTATAAAAACTTTCTAAGGTAATTCGGCGTTTGTGAAAAACAAATGCTTCGGGGATGAGATGTAAGTGGTATCCCATTTCTTTAAGTCGAATGGACAAATCAGGGTCTTCTCCAGGGTGTATGCGTCCAAACCCTCCTGTGGCTTGAAAGGCTTCTTTTGAAATTCCCATATTAAAACTTCGGGGTTCATAATTTTCAATGGAAATTTTACCCCCTCGAATCCCTCCCGTAGTCATATACGAAGTCATTGAAAAATTAATTGCTTTTTGAAATTCTGTAAAGCTGTCTTTGGCGGCATCGGGTCCTCCAAACCCATCGACATAGTGGGAGTTGAGTTTAGAAATTACTGCTTCTAAATAAGTAGGTGGTAGGATGCAATCCGAATCTAAAATAATGAAATAACGCCCTTTGGCACGTTCCATGCCATAGTTTCTAGAATGCCCAGGTCCTGTGTTTTCTTTGGCGTAATAGCTTATTTTAAGAAGCTTTTGAAAATGCTCGACAATGAGTTTTGAGTCTAAGGTAGAACCATCCTCAATGATGACAATTTCAAATGTCTTAGGAGATTCTAAAGCACAAAAGCTTTCTAGAAGTTCTCGAATTTCTTCAGGACGATTAAAGACAGGGATGATAAACGAAAAATCACTTGCAATCATAGACACAAAGTTACACAAAGTGATTGAATTGAAGTGAGAAGTAAGGGTATAAAAAAAGCCTCGCTAATTTCTTAGCGAGGCTTTGTATAAAATTAAATTGGATTTTAATTTTTAATCACTCGTACAGTTTCTATACTGTTGTTGATGGCTACTTGAACAAAGTAAGCACCAGTCTGTAATCCAGACATATCAACAGCTGTTGTCGTAGTGTTTGGTGTTGATCTCACAACCGTTTGCCCTAACATATTGTAAACGGTGATACTAT
>Ga0209555_10000514_pt1 | contig 32662 bp, 25 predicted proteins | sample SaaInl85LU_5_DNA_FD_184643 | JGI IMG/M metagenome (GOLD analysis project Ga0209555, IMG submission 184643) | Marine microbial communities from expanding oxygen minimum zones in the Saanich Inlet - ESP_85LU_5_DNA (SPAdes) (version 2) | ecosystem: Environmental > Aquatic > Marine > Intertidal... | reverse complement strand
GACGAGGTTGCCGTAGAATACGTTGTATTGGTGTCGGTGTCAGACCAAGGAACGTTTACATAAGCCTTGCCGTTAGTATCTAACTCAACAGGGTAATTCTTTCCGGACTCTGCATAACCAATCTTAATGAGACCGAGAGCAGTAGATGTTGCCGTAGAGTATGTTGTGTCGGTGGAAGCAATAGTAAGTTTGCTATCGCTGTTACGAGTTACCGTAACGTTAGTTCCGCCAGCGATTTCGATATCGTCAGTTGTAGAATCCGAACCAGATAAGCGAATCTTAGTGGTAGAAGATGGAACAGAAACTGAATAAGTTGTGTTAGCGTCTTCAGTAACCGCTACAGCCCAAGAAGGTACGCCGTTTACGAGTTTAAGGTAATGACCGTTTGTACCAGCCGATAGTTTAGAAAGAACGTTTGCGCCAGAAGCGTAAAGGATATCGCCCTTAGCATAACTGCTTTGTCCCGTGCCGCCGTATTCGTCAGCAATAACAGTCGCCTTCCATACGCCAGTCGTGATACCAGTTTCGTCGATGATAACCCTATTACCCAAAGTCTGAGTCGTCGAACCAGAAGTAGCTAACGGAGAAGTCTGGAAAATAATGCGACCAGGATCTCCAGTACCAGTACCTTTACCAGCCTTGATGTAAACATCGCCGCCAGCTTTATTAGAACCAAGCGCTGTTCCAGCTTCTAGGGTTGCGTCTGGACCAACGCCAGTATCAGCAGCACCAGACAAAGTCAATTTGGAAGGATATGCTCCGGAGCCACCGCCTTGACCAGAAGAGATGTTTACGTTACCGCCAGTTCCTTTGTATTGACCGCCGTAACCAGCGAATAGGTTAATACTACCGCCGTTACCTCCAGTTGTCGATTCTGCGGAACCGTTACCACCTTGTATTTGAACGGCTTTACCTGCAGCTCCAGCAGTTGCAGCCGCACTCCATCCGGAAATGACCAAAGTATCGTTACCAGAAGACTGGATGGCACGGGTTTTAATTCCGAAAACCGATAGATCGCCAACAGAGCCGTTTAGTTTTAGGTCAGCAAGGGTATAGGTGCTCGCTCCGCTTGTGGTAGTGAACTTAAAGTATTCATTACCGTTATCGGCAGTGTTAAACTCTAGGTAACTATCGGTGTCGCTGTCAGCAGTGTTATGGAATTTGATGAATGCGCCATCGGTATTACGAGACCAAACAATACCTTCTACGTCGTCCGAGAAAGTAATGTTTCCAGTCATCGTACCGCCAGTCAGCTGTAGATAACGGTTATCTAGGTTTGCGTCGGTTGACGAAATCGCAGTAACGTGACCATACGTATCGAACGTTAGCGAAAGGTCTTGAATGACAGTTCCGCCAGAGTTGTCGTTAGAATGGTTGGCTACAGAAGAGGTATCAGCGTGGGCAAATTTGATAATATCTTTTCCGGAGTCAGAATCGACGGCTAGGGTAATACCGCCATTCTCTCGCAAGATAAGAGTGTCGTCAAATGCGTCTGCTGTTACAGTTCCTCTAACAGTACCGTTACTTTGTTGCCCCTGAACCTTTAAGAAGGTGTTTGGCTTAACGTCGAATGTAACGTCAGCTACAGTAGTTCCTCGGGTAGTCAAAGTAACAGAACCCGTGGTAGCGTTGTATGAACCAGCAGTGATTAACTCGTTGTTAAGGTTGGAAAAGTTATTATCAACCTCTAAGTTTGTTAAAGCGAGTGCTTGTTCTGTTCTTAGTTTTAACGTTGCCATCAATTATACCCTTTTAAGTAACTCTTGAAGAAGCCCTTTGACTTCATCTAATTCTTGCTTAACATTATTTATATCTGAAATAGCAGAGTCAAGTTTTGCTTCTTTCTCTTTCGCCTTTCTGGCTGCGGTTATAGCTTGATTGTAGGCAGTTGTATTGGTATTAATCACTGCGCCCGAAGAGACATCCCGAGCTAAGTCGGGATGCCCTTCTACTGGCTTAATAGTAAGATTGTTATCCATATCACAGAGCCAAAGCGATTGCTCGGAGGTCTTTGATCTTAGGAACTTCAGTAATAGAAGTACCGTTCATCTTGATCTTAATTGCGAATGCGATAAACTCAGAAATGTTATCTTGAGTGTATTCGTATTCGCGATAAGAGAACCTATCCGAGACGGCAGGTACAGGAATATCTGGACTGCCATTACCGTTAAAGTAAGACCAACCGATTTCATCAAAATCGTTAGAGTCATCTGAACGAAGAACTTTATACATCACTTCAATCTCAGCAGATGGGTTTCTAACCGCATCCAAGATTACTTTGATAGAGGTTGCGGGGTTCTTCAACTGAACACGCTTCGTGATGTAAATAGCTTCGCCAGAATCGCCGTCCGGATCAGTTGGTGGGTTGTACTCAAGAGCACCCGTATCTTCTGAACCCTTAATGTAGTCGATTCGGTTAGCATAAGTTGTCATTGACTTTCTTTCTAGGTCGACAATTGGAGACAAGTTGTCAACCGTAGAATTCATCTCAAAAGTAACTTTCATCGACTTTAAGCCAGAGTTATTAGCAAACTCGTTAGGTCCAGAAGCGATCATACCAGCACGACGAGTCGCGATACGCTCAACCAACTCGGTTGTAGTTTCCCCGTAGTTTCCGAACGAAACTTCAGTACCAGAAGGAGAAGTACCATTCAAGAAATCGACCTTAGTCCTAACTTCGGTTCCTGGGAAAGTAACTACTGGAACCATCAACTGATAGTCGTTAATCAAAGCATTATGAGAAGCAACAACTTCAGAACCACCAATCGAATCGGTTATATCAGCAGCCCATTCGTCACCAATATCAATGACATAGCTGTCAATTGTAGCCTTTGTCACCTTATGAGGAACGTTGTTAACGAGGTCTAACTTTAGGTTACCCAATTCATAGAACTCGATATAAGCGCCCATAGGATGAGAAGCAGTAATTGTAGAGGTTACGTTTACAGTGTATACATTACCAGATACCGAAACCGTTCCTTTAATAACCATATCATCCGCCTCAACGTCAACGTTAGTTCGGATAATGAAGGTTCTTTCTACACCCGTATCAGTCGGGAAGCCTGCCTCAATAGCACCATCGATTACGAAACTGTTGGTTCCGACTTCGAGGATTTCTGTCAGTCGACCAGCCATACCAGTCTTAACTCCATCAATAACAACTACGTTGCCAGTTGATTGAGAAGTGTCGTACATTCCGTGGTCGTCGTGGTTAACAAGGATCTCTGATGAACCTTCTGTAATCTCAAGAGGGTTCGCTCCAAGTTTAGCCATAGGAATCTCTGAGTTTTGAAGCTCAATAATTCCGTTCTTAGAGGTATCGAATTGCGCACGATATACGGTAAACTTGAGATCCTCATAGTCGTATGCAGTCCAAGTAGAGTTGTTCTGCGACTTAAAGAGAACACCCAAGTAAGGTTGTTCAGATACTGTACGGTTTCCGAGAACATCTTTCTCGCCCATACGTGAGATCCACGCCAGATACTTCTGAGAGTCTGTCATCAGTACGATACAAAGTTCCACGTTTTCTTTAACGAAAACTGGCGCATCAAACTCAAAGTAGGTTGGAACAGAACCGTCTTCCGAAGTGGAAACATCTTCTGCCTGTAGGGTCTTAGAACCGAACGGGATAACCTTACGAGTAGGAACACCGTTTTCCATCTCACGTAGCTGACAAGTTACTGGGATGAAATCGTCTTTGGTAGCAAAGAACACGTCAATACCAGTAATAAACTCACCGCCAGGAGTAGAAGGCATGATAGACTGAGCCAGTGGATCCCACCAACCCGTTACTTCTTCACCAAGGTCTCGCTGACGAGTAACAGTAGTTTCTTGCGTAACTTCCCTTGTAGACAACACACCGTTACGAGTAGCAGTAAAGGTTTCTTGCATAGAGCGGAGAATACCTTTAGCAGTATACGGTGCTTGCGCAAACGTTTCTACGGATTCGTCGCCGTTTTGCGGGTCGGAAGTTAATCGGAATAAACGCTCGCCAGTTTCAAATATTGGGTTACCAGCAATGTTCGGATCCGGAATCTCAAAGATACCCGAAACGAAACCGCCAGCATCAGTAACGAGAGCGTCACCAGACTGTGTTCCAGGAGCAGCAAATCGCTCCAAGTTATTATCCGGAACTTCAGCAGTTCTGACACCGCCACGAACCATAAGGTCTACGCCACATTCGCCTTTTTTGTAGTCGCCGACCAAAGCCTCTGACCAGATTTCGTGGTCAGAACGATAGTTAATACCATCGATAACCCAAGTTCCCTTATCAGAGTCGTATCGCTTACCACCGTTAATAAGCTGGTCAACTTTCTTCATGTTGTACGCAGCGATAACTTCGGAGTGATCAACGTTAGAAATTAGAGCATTCTCAATGTTCCATTCGTAAACGTCTTCAGCAGCAACTCCAGGTGGGTTGAAGTTATAGTTCTCGTCATAGAAGGTAATCTCAGAGATCTGGAAAGATGCTAAAGCACCGTTACCATTTCTATCATAGAAACGGAATCGGAATATACCCTGACCGAACTGGTTTGGCTTCAATGGAGCATCCGTAAAGTCAAACTGCGCAATAGAGCGGTTGGTTGTTCTAGTTACGGAACGAGCATAGAAAGCGTTAGAAGCTTGGTTAGCCTCAGAGTCTACTCCCCACGAGTTGTTAACACCAAGCTCTAAGGTTGGGTGAGCGTGAGTTGTAGTTAAAGAAACCCAGTTGCCAGAAGCGTCCATGTACTGCATGTAGTTACGACCAGAACTAGCAGAAGTTCTATGTAAGCGTACAGTATTAGATTCAATCCAGCGCCATCCTTTATCACCAGTAAACGAAGTGAATCGGTAGTTGCTATTCAGAACAATCCGGTAGAAACGACCATCTTCTGTAACAGAAGCAAAGGCATCAGGGAATTCGTTAACAACTGCTCGAATGATACCGTCGTTCTTACCATTCCAGCGAGTGGAGAATCCGTGGTTGTGAATAGAGAACTTCTTAATAACCTCTACACCAGAGTTCCAAGACGCTGGTCGCTTAGGATCGTAAGTACGAGCCATAACGATATCGATTTCTTTGTTACTGTTGTTATCGTAGTGTACTTCGATAACCTTGATTCTTTCCCAGTCTTGAGAGATAGGAACAGTTGTCTCTACGCCTTCCTTAGAGATCAAAGAACCAGAGGTCGGAGTTACATAAGCACCAACATTAACCTTATCGAAGAAAGGATACACTCGTGTAAATGGTTTCAAGCCACGACCTTCGAAAAGAACATCGCGAGAACGAATGTACGGAATCAACGCCTCAGCAACTACACGATCACCCTCAGAGTTTACGTCAATTTGCTCGACTACGGTTGTTTCCATACCAGTACGAGTTTGTACACCCACTTCGTCAGCAGTTGTACGAGTCAAAACTGCACGACCACGTGGCTGACCCAAGTTAATGAATCGATTTTCCCTACGAGTAGTGGTTTGAGTGTTTTGTAGAACGCCAGTCCACTCAGTTATAGGGGCGTTCCAAACAGTACCAATAGCATTCTTGTTATCAGCAAGTACAGTATTGAAGTTACCCTCAACGTTATTAACGATATCTGGTAAACGCTCGATTTCAAACCATTCGTCAGCAGAAGGTTCTAGCTTTAGAGAACCTGCCCATGAGAAATTCAACACAGGGTTGAGGTTTTCTACACGAGTAGCATATGGCTGTTCGATAGATTCTACAGCTTCATATGGAAGCAGGGCAATATTATCTGAAACAGTATAATGCTTATCGAGTCTATCTTCGGGTGTTGTGGAAACTTCTTCAAGAGCAATATTCTTCATCTTATACTTCGGACGAAGTACACGCTCTGTCATATCAATCGCACAACGGTAATCACGGTTGAGAACGTCGCCAGTCTTATGACCACCGAAGTTATCTACCAAGAAGCCAGACTTGAATCGATCTAAACCGTTAGCGTCCTTGATCTGAAGGACTTCGGCGCTCTTCTCAAGTAAAGAAAGAGAAGTGTAGTATTCAATGTTATTGATACGACGCTCTAACTTACCGATATCTTTCATCGTGTATCGACGCTGCATACTCTTAGTAACATCAACGTCCTCAACGTTCAATACGTATGGAGGCATATCGATATTAGCTAGTCGCATCGCATTGTCAATATCTTCTGGGACTTTAGGGTCTTCAGAAGGAATACCATGGATAACAATCAGCTCGCCTTTGGTGGTCATGAAGACTGCGTCATTTCGACCAAGGTAGAAGCTGTAATTGTAGTTAATCGAAGAGTTATCTACCGGAGTGTCTGCTCTAGAAGCACCATCTCCCGAGTATTTACGACTTTCGAAGTCAAACGAAGGTCCAGTAACGATACGAGCACCATTCAAACCAGAGGAAGTGCTGAAAGTATATTGAATATTCGCTACACGAGGACGGAAGTCAATACTAGAGCGAAGGTCATAACGACCAGAAGGACTACGAACTTCGGGGTCTACACGAGTAGCCGAGTAAGTGGGGATGTCCTTATATTCGATACTAGAGTACGAGTCAACCGTAAAGAAGTCACCAGAAGAGTGTTCAAAGTAGTCGAACACAACAGCCAATTGACCTTTAGGAATACGAGCTTTTACTTTACGAGTAATCTTTGATACATCGTAGAAGTTATCACGTTGCCCAGTATCTAGCAAGAAGTCTTTACTTACATCAACACTACCAGCCGCAACCAAAACAACTTCTGAAGTCGCTCCGGAATCAAATCCAGTAATAGTCTCGCCGACCTGGAAGTTGATAGCGTTTTGGCTAACATACCGAATCGGAGAAACAGAGTCAACGATAATACCAGTTGCGCCAGATGTACCGCCACGAATAATCTCACCCTTACTGAAAGTACCAGAGGTGTTATTCAAGGTTAGGGTCGGAATAGCAGGAGCTTCGCTAATAGAATTAGAAGCATATACCGCTAGAATCTTAGTAGCATCAGCAACGCCAAGAGAGATATCTCGGTGATGAGAAGAAGTTCCGTAAATTATCTCGCCAGAGGTGTCGCTCGATTTGTTCAGAACCTGTACGATAGAACAAGGTCTAAACAACTTAGCTTTAGCAGCTTGATTACTCTTGTTAATCGTAGCAAGGACTTTAACAGTAGCACCGTTTCCGAAGATAGTGGGCGAAGCAATCGTAATCTGAGAACCAGACGACGTAGTAGAAACTTCGTCGGATTCTACGTTAACAACTTGTCCAACTAAACCACTTCCGCCTGTACCTTCCTTAACGATGGTTACGGTAAACGTGTCGTTATCTAAGCCAACAAAAGATTGACCAGAGCCAGCGTTAATAATAACCTGTCCTGATTGGTTGGAGTCGGCTACAAACTGACGGTAAACACGAGTCACGTCTACGCTATCAACGCTCCGAGTAAAGTCTTTCTCGAACCGACGAAGAAGTAAGTTCTTCTCTTGCTCGTTAATAAGAGCACGGAGTCGATAGATAGTGATAGAAGTTCGTGCGTTTGATACCGCCGACTGAAGGGTGATTTCGTTATTACTTACGATACTAACATATCGAATTTCAGAAGCACCGCCCGAACCAGTAGGAAGCAGTAACGCATCGCCAACTTTAACTTCGTCCGAGAAGAATGCGTTCAAACCAGTAATCGTGTTACCAGAAACGTTAGCAGAACCAGTTAGCTGGAAAGAACCTTCTAGCTGTAAGTCAGCAGAGAAGTTATAGTCTTCTCCTGTCAGACCCTGAGTAGTTCCTTCAGAGTAGACCTGTTTAACGTTTTCTAAAGCATAGTTAATTACAGTTTCTTCCTGACCAGAAGATAATGCGGTAGCGAAAACAGATTGATAGTTATCAGCAGCCACACGAAGGTCTTCTCCTGGGCGGAAAGTACCTACAACTGAAGTTAACAATAAACGTTGGTTCGAAGGATCGGTCGTCTTATGTAAGTATCCGAATGCTCTGGATTCATCGCCACGAACCATAGTTCCCTGTAAGTGAGTGCTGACAGCTGGGTCCTCGAACACGGATGTGGTTACGATTTCAGTAAACATCTTGATGTCAAACAGGTATAACCTGAATGAAGCATCAGAACCAAAAACATCTACAGCACCACCTTGGTTAGCGTTTTCCAATTCAAACGCACGTGCACGAGCCACACCAATAGGAGCTCCGGATGCTTCACCAGGAGTTGTAGTAGCTTCGTCGTATAAGAGAACGTCTTTAAACGCCGACAAATCAGTTGAAGGCGAAGAAGTTTCGGGCGAGCCGAATACATTATTTACACGAACATAGTTGCCCAGCTCCATATTAATAGAAGCGTTTTCTTGAACTTGGAATTCCCTTGGTTTAGGGATATCAATAAATGCGGGTTGATTCAACGTCACTTCATAACCACGAACATACGCTTTACCAGCAGAAAGCTGAAGAGTCATAAAGTCGTCAGAAGGATCGTTACCATCATCGGTGGTAATACCTTCAAAGTAAACACCGTTGTTAAGACCGTCATTAAGCGTTTCTTTGATTTTCATCTGGAACGATTTAATGACATAATCGCCAGATTCATCGTATGTGCGACGAGCTAGGTTAGTTTCTAATTCGGAGTACTCAGAAGTCTTAACCTTGGCTCCCAAGAAGCCATTACGGATACGCTCGAGCTCGATAAAGTTTTCGTCTTCCTCATCTTCCTCGTCGCGAGTTTCTAGGCGTAACTCAATTCGAAGTCGATCGGCACCACGGGCAGAAAAGTTAGGAGCATTCTGGGCTGTATCTAGTAGGCTTTGGTCGTCGTCAGCATCAACGACAGATTCGTAAATGCCAAGACCAACACGAACAGAAGGAGTGTTAGTATATTTGCTTAGAATGATACGCTGAGAAGGAACGAGTACAAAGTGACCATTTACAAAGTAAACGCCACGTTCCATCGAAGCCGAAGCACCGATAGCAGTACCGTTAGTAGACATTACCTGAGCGATCGTAGATCCTGGGGCAATACCATTAACAACTGAATCAACGGCGATAAGTTTCTCGTCGTTAGCAAAGGTTGAACTTACACGGTCGTCGCCAGTTGAAGTGTAAGTGACGTAAAGGGTATGTGGGTCTTCAGCAGTTGCCTCAGTAACCATTACCACACGAGCAGTAACACCAGATGTTTGTCCGCGAACCTCTAGATCAACGAACTGATCTAGATAATCACCAACTAACTGGTTGCCAGCTCCTGGCTGTAGTCTGACGGCATAGAATTTGTTTGTGAAACCAAACTCACCACCTGTTACACGTGCGCCTTCTTTAAAGATATGACTACCATGACGATCGATCTGCTTTTGGATGATCGTCTGTAACTGGGTCAATTCACGTGCTTGAACCGAGACTCCAGGCTTGAAGAGGATTCGGTAAAAACCTTTATCCTCATCATAATCGTCATAATACGGCTCAGTATTAAAATTAATCGCCATTTATGTTTTCTCCGATGTACCGTTGATTAGCTTTCCTAACCTTATTTAGCCGTTAAAATTTAATGTATGTACGAACGTTCACGATTTGTTCTGATGATTTACGGAATGGTGTGCGGTTATTAATGAACACCATGGAACCAGAGAACTTATCGAATTCCGGATCTACTATATTAGAAGTATCGGAAGTTAGGTTTAACAAAGGAGATCCTTCATCATCAACGTAGGTATCACCATATTCTGGTATAAAGTTGTCATAAGATTGAACAAGTAGTCTAGCGCCAATAGTTACACCAGCGTCCTGATAATCTCCAGACTGAACAATGTATAACGAGTCTCCAGTTTGTTGGTTGTATATGATCTGGTCTTGTACAAAGTCGTTGGCATTTAGCCCTTCGACTTCTAGCACGTGACAAGCAGATGCATAATCAGAAACAACCTTTTGACGAAGCTCGCCTTCTTTCGGGAATTTGTCTGGGTCTAATATCATGCCCGACTGACGATAATCATTATCAAGTAAGAATCCCTGATTGATTTCGTCTAGAGTTGAAATCTGGAAAGAAAGAATATCAGCAAAAGATTCATTTACCAAGTCACGACCATGACCGCCTGTTGGCGAGATAATCACATATGCCGATGCGCCAGAACCAGTACTAGAAATAATTCTAGCAGTAGCCACGGTATATCCACGACCACGTTTGATAAGGTTAATCCCTACAATAGCTCCTTGGTCGATAACGACTGATGCCGAAGCTTCTAATCCGTTACCTTCAATCTCTACTGTTGCGTCCTGATATCCAGAACCGCCGTCTGTTACATATATGTAGCTTAGTTCTCCAGATACTGCTGCAAGCTGAACTTCAGCCTGAGGAGCTTCTAAGTCACCGTAATCCAATGCCAACGCAATTTCAGCACCAGCACCCTGAGGTTGATCGGGGTCTGGCGTTATAACCTGAACAGAAGCAGTTGAGTAACTGTTTCCTGGGTTAACAACGTCAACGTAGGCAATCTGACCGTTCTCATCAACAATTGGGTTCAATGCTGCTCCGGATCCGTCGCCAGTAATGTAACATGAGACATTACTTTGAACGTATCCAGAGCCAGGATTGATAATAATTGGAGATAGACCAGCAGAAAAGTATCGCTCTTCTACGGTGTTTGATATAGGTAGATACTCTGGAGTTAAGAACTTAGACCGTTGAATCTGATCAACAGTGTCCATGTATTTCCAGATATATCCATCGTCAAATGTTAAATAACCAGTAGATTTACCAGTCGGTTTAACGGTTGATGGTGCGCCATAATTATTAGATATGCACTTGTAGATGTTAAATTCGTCTGTTAGAACAAACATATTAGCATCGGCAATATCCGTAGCACCAGAAGGGGCTGGGAACTGCGACGAATATCTATCATCATACATATCGTATACAGTACCCGAAGCCCAGTCTTGACGTTCGATTGCGAAAGAAACGTCAGCAGCACTGATATTTTTCATACCAATGATGTCCGACCGAGTTTGGAACTCGTAGTCGCGAGACGCAAGAGGAGTAGGGGCAGCGTTGTCAAGGGAATCCCATGGCAACGCTTTACCTAGAAAGAAGTACGCACGAGTCGTACGACTACGGATTCCTCTATAAACGATCTGCGCAACGTTCGTGTGTATATCGTTCTTGAGTACTGTTGGCATCTTATCACCTATCTCTTATTAGCTAATTGTAACAGCCCAAGTGATAGTGATAGTATCGCCAGCTTCTTTAGTTACGACAGGGAATACTGTACGGCAAAGCATAGTACCACCGGATGAAGCATTGAAAATACCTGCTTCTTTAACAGTACCAGTACCTTCTCCTGGCTCGAACGTAGCAACATAAGTTACAGTGTTACCAGATACAGAAGTAGAGGTCAATGGTTGACGTCCAACAGGTAGAGTAGCACCCAAAGTTGAGTCAGCCAACTGAGGAGTTGCCAAGTCAGAACCAATTGCCATGTGAGACATTTGGTTTGGTGAATTTACATCGTACATACGTGCCGCAATCCAGTCAAGACCGTCTTGAACAACAAGGTTTGGTACGATAAAGCTGTCTACAACCGCTCCTTGTGAGTTCTTACGCTCAACAGAAAGGCGACCAGTAGCCTTTAGGGTTTCGAGTTTGTTCATTTAAATATCTCCAATTAAATGATGATTAGTTTGTGAAAGTATAATTAGTGTCTGTAAACGAGTAATCTTCAGGCGTAGCGAAATAATCGTAAGCATAAAGAGAACGGTGTACAAAGCCCCCAGTAGCAACTGCTGTAGCTGGAGTGTTCACGGTTTTATTTATAGCCAAAATATTATCGTCGTCTACGCCGACCAAAGCGGTATCGTCCTCAACCCGTACCATATCGGTGGGATATTTAAAGACATGATTGACCGGAAGGTCGGTAGGTCTAACGAAGTGGTTTTCGTTGGCTATCTTTGGGTCAGAATATAACTCATATATATTAATCCCCAACGCAAACTTAATACTGCTGTCGTCTGTTTGCGCTACATCCGGAATTTCTCCTTTGATTATATCTCTAGGAAGATATTCCGATGTTACTACCGTATCCAAATTAGACTTAATAAAGTCGTAAAAAGGATACGAATCAGTTGCTATTGACTCATCTGTTTTAGGTTTGAACAGATGATAATCGTCATTGTCTGTGTTTAATGTACGATCGGTTTTAGGCTTTTCAAGGTGGTACGTTTCTTTCTGAGAAACCGCCTGTGACTCTTCGAATAGTACCTTGATGAACGAATAAACCTCATCATCTTCATTGGTAGTAATATCGTACAGTGGCTTATATAGATGCCAAGTTTCTTTAAGGTTATCGGCAACTGGGAAGTCTTTCGTTGAGTCCGAATCCTTATAAAGGTGGTACGTCTCTTTTAATGCTTCCGCAATTTGGATTTCGTGGTAGTCGTCTACAGTTAAATCTTTCTCAAAATACCAAACGTCGTCGGTGTTTGATTGTACGTCCGTTACGTCATATTTCGGCTTCTCAAGGTGATACACCTCTTGTAGAGAAGTGATAACTGTCGAGTCCGTAGGATCTTCTACACGAGGCAGATCCTTGATAAGATGCCAGTCGTCGTTATCCTTTTGCGGAATATCCGTTAAGTCAAGGAATAGCCTGTTGTTAAACGCAGCATATGCCTCGTCGATCGAAACTTCAATTTCGAAGAAGTCCGTAATCGTTTGTTCACCAAATACCTTCATACCAGCAGGGTGAACCGACTTCTTAACAATGTCCTCGAATACTTCGAACGCTACGCCAGTCTCGATAACATACGAGAATTGCTGATAGAAGTTATTATCTTGTAGCTTAATAATATCCGACAAGAAACCTTTTCGGTCAACATACGATGGTGAAGTTACACCAACCACCTCGGACTTAAATCCGATCGTCGCCACCGTTCCGCCAGGATTATTAGGCTCGATAAATGTCGTAAAGTAATCTGGGTAATTGTATCCAAACTCTTGAAATTTAAGTTTACGAATACCGCCATTACCGTCGACCTCTTGGACACGAACGACACCGCCTTTACCTGGACCAGAAAGTAATAATGGGTTATAGATAGAACCGATAAGGGGCTCTACGATAACTTCGTCAATCCAAGTAAGGTAGTCTGTTCCAATATCAATGCTTAAATCAGCATCTTTCCTTGGACCGATTTCAAAGGAAGGGTTAGAATAACCCGATCCGGAGTCAATAATATAAGAATCCGTTATCTTACCATCAACGATTCTTAGATTAATTTGAGCATCCGAACCAGTATGCCCGTCTTCAGTAATTGTTACTGTAGCGTTGTCTGCATAACCGTCAGCAAATTCTACTGAGAATTGTACAATAGAACCAGAAGAGTCTAATGAGTACGAGATCTGAGGATCTGTCCTATCAGCATTTAAGTTGATAGTAGCAGTTTCTTCTTTATAACCTTCACCCGAATTAACTACATTAATATTGTAAATAACCCCATCTTGAATAATAGGGATTAGTTCGGGTTCTTGAGTTACACGGTTAATAGAAACTCGAGCAGCAGTATAATCTAAGTATGTACCGCCTGAAGAAGGAGAAGCAGAACCGCCTTGATCGTAAATTGTAATGTCGTGAATAACACCGTCTATAGTATTAACACGTGTTACATTTGCTTCCTCAGTGGGCGTGCCAGCGTTATCCGTGATTGTTACGGTATCGGAGGCTTCAATAAAATTATACAAATGACCTGGATTAATAATATTAAAGCCAGTAATAACTCCATCTTCTACAATCGCCTCGATCTCTGCGTCGAGACCAGTGTTTGAATTTACAGTTACAGTAACGTCATTAGAATAGCCAGAACCGCCAGTTGCTAAGTCAAATCCAGTGATAACGCCATCGTGTACTACAACATCTCCGTCGAAGCCAGTACCGTCTGCTCCAATTAAGGAGATTGTTGAAAGGTTTTGATAGCCAGTACCACCGTAAGAAATATTAAAGTCAACGATTTGTCCGCCAGAAAATACTGGGTAAATCCTAGCGTTTCCTCGATAAGCATAAATACTAACTTCAGTAGAGTCTATGTCGTACTTAGTACCGATACGAGTCATATCGATGTCATCGATCTTACCGTCTACTAGGTTGAGTCGAGCAATAGAATCTGAATATGCCCCAGCAACCTTTCTACGATATCTACGCCAAACGTATGTGTATCGTGTTGGGTCGTAGATTTTAACAAAGGCAGCAGTTAGACCAAGCCCAGGATTCCGAATATCCAACGTAGTTAATACGCCATCCTGAATATTAGTTCGGATAGTCCCGTCTTTACCGTGTGGATCATCGATGACTGGATTTACGTCAGAATAACCGCCGACGAGGTATGGATAGTTAATTTTACCAATAGAACCCGAGTCAACTGGAATACCAGAAGCACGACGGAGTAAAATTTTAACGTCTTCGAGGTCTACCTTACCGTCGTTGTTAATATCCGCACGAACGAATCCAGGATAGTCTGGGTCTTCTTGTAATAAGAAATCGTGAAGCTGGTTACGAACCGCCTGTTGATAATTAGAAGCAAAGGCAATAATCAAGTATTCTAGTGCTTCGTCTAAGGTCTTACCATAACCACCATCTTCTTCAGGTAGCTGAATCGATTCGGGAAGAGGGAAGATTACGTCTTCAATGTAATCCTTCGCATCGGTATTCATTAAGTCGCGAGTTACAGGATCTACATATTCAGTAATGTAAATAAGATCTGAAGAGTCAATCGTACCGTCATTATCGATGTCGCCAAATAACCGACCAGAAATTTCAATCTTTTGATTGATATGATCGATCATCTCTTGAATAAGAGCTGCGTCGCCTTGTGCTTCTTGAGAAGCTGCCGTATTAAAACGAAGAACAATAAGCGCAACGGCAAACGATGGGGATAATGGGTTGTTAGGATAGCGGGAATTCCATTCGTCATAGAAGTCTTGCGCATATCCAGTACGAGTAGAATATCCACGGTATAAACGATAGAAGTAGTAGAAGTCCCACCAGTTAATTAAACCGCCAGCAGTAGCATCTGCGTATTTTTTACCAGTGTTTGGGTTGATCTCATTTAAAAGACCATAGATAAGTACGTCATCGCCACCGAACTGGAATGTATCCAGCTCAACCATCGCTTCTTTAATAGCATCCCAGTCAACCTGTAGGTTAGGGGCTGGGAATCCGTCGATTACTTCAGAAGATTCTTTTACAGTTCCGTCTGGTAATTCTTCACGAATGGTCTTTTTATTACCACGAATAATCGTAGTAGTTCTAATTGTTCCTCGGTCGGTTTCTTTCGTAGATACTTCAGTAATAGTACCGTCTGTCCGAACGTCAACATCTACATTTTCAACGTCAATAGAACGGTATAGAGATTGCGATGGGGTTCTACGACTTAACTTAGAAGGGATACCGATAACATCATTGTATGCGTTACCACGATCGTATGCTTTAACTTCGTATGTTTCACCAATACGGAATCCAGAACCAACTTCTTCAATACCATCTTTAATGGTATTAGACATAGAACGAATAAGTTTCAGCTTAACATCTAAGTATGTAATCTCAGAATCGGCAGCAAAAAAGCCCGAGAAAAACCTTGATGTATAGATTTGATAAACCCCGTCTGCAGGGTCTCTCAGTTCTACACGCTTAATTTCAACGTCGAACGTTTGAGTCGGAGTATCAGCAAAGGTTGTTTTAACCTCTACAAACTTACCGATCATATCAAACGGATTACCCTCCTGAACGACCGCCATAACAGAATATTCTGATAGCCAGTTACCATGAGAAGGCTGAAGGATTACCTCTTTGGGCAATCGGATAGAGACTTCTTCGCCGAAGATAATACGGAAAAGAACTTTTACCGAGTCTAACGAACCCTTGCCTGAATAGATCTGGGGAAGGTTAGAAAGAATGTTTGCTTTATTCGCATCACGGTTAAAAACAAAACCATAACCAAACTCTAGATACAAAACATCGAGGTAGTTATCGATTGATTGGTCTAGGTTACGTCGATGGAGTGCACGAGAAACGTTATCAGAAGGCATCCCATCCTGATTAAGAAACTCGTAATACTTCTGTAGGAACAGTACGAAATCCGCAGAGATATTCGCGATATCCTGCGGTATAAGTTCTGGTACTCTGTTTATCTCATTGTTTGCCATTAGTGTCTCGGGAACGTTTTATAGTTGCTTAGACCAGTGGAACCAAGAACAGAAACGGTATCTTGTTCAGCAGTCACCGTGATGTCGGCTTCGTAAATATTCACCAACTGGTTATATTTAGGCGCAATATCAAAGGAATCTGGCTTAACTGTGATACGAATTTTATTAGATAAGTCAAACTTGATATCCCGAAGATATACCTTACCACGAGAAGGATCTACCAATCCAACGTTAGAGTACTTTGGAATACGAATACCAGTCGAAACTTCATAAACGTAAATCTGACGATACCGCTCAATAGAATCGGAAACAGGGTCGTCAGCCAATCGGCAGAGCTTTCCTTCTAATCTAAACGGAGTAGAGGTGATCGTAGCTTCAGAGGAGTCCGAGATGTAAATATTATTCGAGAACGTCAACGTATAGTCGTTCGCCTTGAGAGGGTTCGGTCGGAACTCCTTATACATATTCAACTTGAACGAGGTATTAATAATCCCTGGATCAGAGTCGTCAATCATACTCGCTAGGTTAGAAGCACGTAGAATACCATCAAAACGGTTAAGGTGTTCATCGTTATATGTAATAATCTTTTGATATACCTTAGATTCTAGGTCGCCAAGAGTAGATTGCGTACGATTCAAATCATACTTGATCATTGCCTCGATTTCAATATTAGTATATTCGGCATCAAGAACTTCTGGCGTTACTGAACCAACGTTCTTACCCTTTAGGAATAGTTTAATAGATTCTTTAAAGGTTTCGGTGGCACGCTCTTGGTTCTTGAGTGCTGGCGCAATGAATACTTTACCATAAATCGGCGGATCGTTATCCTCGCCACCCCAAATAGAAACGTCTTGAATATCATCGAACTCTTGGAGTAAGAGTACACGGTAATCGTTAGCTGTTACAGCACGATCCTGCGTAGCAAAGTTAATCGGTGCGTTATAACGAATAGACTCGAGGTTTTCTTTCATCTCACCGCCATATGTAGAAGAATAACCTTCAGACATAGATACAGTAATAGATGAAAGACCGTCGATCGGCTCCGCAGTTGATAGCTTGCGAATGTTGTTAGCGTCCTTACCAGAAGTATCGATATATTCAATTTTTACGATAGAACCAGAAGGTGGCTTATATCCTAAGTAACCATCACCAAAGAAAACGTCATACCGACCAAAACGGTTTTCCGAACGGAAGTGAATCTTAGAGTTCGGTCCAACGTTATTGGCATTGGTGTAGTATGGGTATGTGTTATAAATTTGAGAGTCGGCGTTTTCGTAAATATTAACCGTAAGAGTTTCCATATCCACGATATCTGAAGGAATCTCATACTTAGGAAACTTCTTAACACCGTCAACACGGTACGAAATATTCCTCATCGATCCTTCATAGACTGGGATATTATAAAAACGATACGTATTATCTTCGAGCTTAACGGCAACTTTTGGCGTCAAGGAAATGAAGTTATATTCAATGTTGTTAATTTTACCAAGGAACTTATGCCCACGGCGGATGGTAATCGAGTTTGGGGAATTCTCATCACCACGAACAATTACATCGACTTGCACCTTAGAAGAGAGACGAGACTTAGGTGTATAGCCGATAAGTTGTGCGTGAGAAACAACATTGGATCTAACCTGTGCGGTATCCAAAAACGATTCGTTCATATTAAGGTGAGCCAGCATAGCATTATACTGACTGTTGTACGCCAATAGGTCGATAAGAACTGCCAGACCTGAACCTTCGAAATCGTAATCGGTAAATTCCTCTTGCCCTTCTAAAAAGGTTTTGAGGTCTGCCTTAATATTCTCAAAGTCTAACTTCGAGACGTCTGTTATTTTTGAATTTGCCATTTATCGTAGTCTCTCTAAATATACGTCGACGTCAGCCGTCTCCTGATTGTTGACAATAAGAACCTGAATAGTAATATAGTAAGCATTACGATCGGGGTCGTCTTGTATGTCGAGGTTTAATATCTTAACACGAGGCTCTTGCTCTCCGATAGAATATCGTATTTCATATTCCATCTGCGCCTTAGTAATAGGGTCGGCTGGCTCAAACAAGTATGCCTTTAGATTACACCCAAAGTTAGGATTAAATGGTCGTTCGCCTCGCCGAGTTAACAGAATGTTACGAATAGAGTTTTTAACAGCCTCTATATCTCGAACAGGTCTAATGTCACCATACGTCGGGTGTACTTTAAATTTCGTGTTGAGGTCACGGTACTCTGCGAGACCCTTAACCTGATAACGAACTTTTTGGACTTTATTGTCCGATAACTTCTCTGTACTCATAGCTTTATTTATACCTATCCACCAGCAAAAACATTAGGAGATCCTGCCGCAACAGCAGTGCAATCTGATACCGCATCTCCAACTCGACCAGCACCTTTACTATTCACGAACACCGTCGAAGAACCTGCAGCAATGGGTGCAGAGTGACCAGGACAAGGAGCTCCTGGAAGTTTATGTCCAGTGTTAATATCACCTTGGCGTGACCAAGGGATGCCGTTTACAAATACGTTACCCGAACCTGCGGCTCTTACCATACCTGTACAGTGACCAACGTCTGCGTCACCAATTCTAGTTGCTGCTGGCATTACCTTTCTCCCTAGACATTAGTTCTTTTAAATACTCTGTATACTTTTCTATCTGCTCATGCTGTTCTGGCGTATGTGGTTCCGGAGGAAACTCAAACTCGCAACGAATAAGGGAATCGAAACTTGCAGGAATCGATTCATAACTTGAATAGTATTGTAAAATACCATTCTGTAGTATTGTAAATTCGCCCTTAATCATTTGTACTCCTTGACGAACTTACCATAAGCGTCCATATCATTATTAACACGGAGACCTACAGTAAACGAAGTTGGACCATCAGTTGTTACAACTGTAACTGTAAACGAAACGTCATACCAAGCCTTCGTATCCGTTACCACAGCCAGTAATTGTTTTCCTGGAGGGACATTTCCTAAACCCTCAACCCTACTCGGAGGAACGTGAGAAGGAAACTTCGGGACGAAATTATACTTGTCGTCTAAGTTAGTTACTTCACCTTTACCGATGAAGTATACTACATCCAGATAACCCGAAAGAAAAACCCCTGAGATACTGGCGCCAGAATCAGTAATATTAATATCAACTGTGTCAGCAGACGAGACTGCGAAGTTAGGCTCAACAGAAATAGAAACCAGTTCTTCAAGAGGGTCAACATCAGCCGTAACGCTCGCTTCGAACGATAATTCGAACGGTATTGCTCTTGTAACATCGTCGAAATTTTTATCGTGTTCTCGTGTCTCATCGCCTATACCGTTATCCTGAATTGAAATTAATCCTGCCATAATTAGTTATGATGGATCGCAGGTGCGTTATCGGACATAGTACCACCAGAGTTACGAGTTTCAGTGGATCCAATATCTGTATTACGCTGACCACCGATTCCAGTTTTCCAGTTACCGCCAACGTCTTCAGTCCAGTTCTGACCAACGTTAATATTCACGTTGCCATCAACATCTACGTTCCAATCTCCTTTCACATACATGTTACAATTAGAGTCGATTGTTAAATTGACGTCACCCTTCACATAGCAATTATCGTTCTCAATAATTACAGTGTATCTTTCTTTTACGATACGGATGACTTCAGTTCCGTCCGGATGGATTTCTTTAAACGTTCCGGACTTATGATAGTCATGAAAACGCTCTGCACCTTCGGTGTCGTCGACTTCGATAATGTGACCAGACTGCGTTTCAGTGACGTGGTTCTTAGGATACTCGGCTGCGAATGGAGTTTCGGGTTCATCCCAAGATCCGACTGGGGTTTTAACGCCCTTTTCAACCTGTTCCTTCTTAGTCTTTACGGTCTCTTGTAGGTTATCTTCACCACGTGCGAGACGGTTTACGTCAGGCTCTCCGACCAAGTCTTCAATAGGGTAAACGTCATCTGGGTCGTGAAAACCTTTATCGGTGGTTCTTCGATTTACCGTCTTAGAAGATATCGTACCCATAATAATAGGGTCTTGGGCAGTAACTGAGTCACGGAAGAAACCAACGACCCAAGATCCTTGTAGTAGGAAGTGACCTGTTTCGCCACCGATTCCCGTTACAGAGGCTGATGTTGTCGGCATCATTACCGTTGCCCAAGGTAGATCTTCCGTTGGAATTTTAATAAGGTCTTCATCGTGTAAGCCAAATACTCGGACACGAACCCTATTCATCATCTCAGGATCATTGACATCTTCAACAACACCAGTAAACCACATAAAATTTGAATTAAAAAACTGATCCATTAGTATTTCGCCTGTAATAATGCAAAGTTGATAGCGTCTTTACGAACTGATACTCGTTGCCCGTAGTTCCCGTCTTTATCGAAAATATGGACGACTGCTGTAATCAGAAACTTACCAGAAAGTAAATCGTCGCGAGTAATCTCAGCGATATCTTCTGGGTCTGTTGCTGGTGGAATATCTAATTCAAGAGTTTCGCCGCAATACAACCTTGTGTCACCGTGTAATAAAACGTTATGCGTAATAGAATATTGATTGTTAACAATCATACCCTTTTTACCAACAGAAGGTTCGTACCTATTATGAAGGTTGTCGACTCCTTCTTCAAAGGCTAACGTGTTCTGTGAAATATAATACTGGCGAGCATCCTTATAGTCGGATAATGCCTTATTCGAAATCGTAAACCCAGGATCTAGAATGTGGTCTTTATCCAGTTTAGGAAGGCTTGGACCTTCTGCTAAAATAGAATAATCGTTGTAGACGTATTCCTTTGTAGCATAGTCTAGCTGCTGAGTCCTAGAGAAATATGCGCCAGTGGCAATACCTTCAAAGTGCGAGGCACCGATGTTAGAATCGATAGAACGGATACGTGTACGGTTCTTATCAAAGTTTTCTTCGGTGATCTGCTTAGTCGAGTCGCGAGTCAATAGTTTGTATGTATCCACTGGACCTTTCGCAACCATATTCTCATATGAGTTTAGCTTATGCTTTTCCCATAGAGTCTCAAAGAAATAAAATGGCGTACCATTAATCTTCTGCGCCTTATTCAAAAGCATTCGAATTAGGTAGTTGACCGTATAGTTGGGCAACACCATTTTAAAGTTACCTTCGGCTGAATTATCTTCAATGGATAATCCATCCTTATGTTGTATCTCAGAAAAGAGCGAGCCGATAATATCCGTTAGGTAAACCCCTTTGTATGAACGGGAAACACGCTTACAAGTAGAAGCAAAAGCAGCCTCTCCCGTAGCAGTCATTTTCCAAACCTGCGCTTCGTTACTTGGGCGAGAGAAATCCTTTACGCCAGTAATAACCAGTTCTTTTTCTAGAGTCTTAAAACCACCGCCAGGAGAGTCTTTCTTAAGGATAACGAGCTTGATCTTTTCGTTACCCGAGAAAACATAATCCTCAAGGATGTTCCTACCATCAACAATGGTAAAGGTATATGTAGCAAATAAACGGTCGATCGATTCTACGACCTCGAGCTTATCCATGAGGAACGAAACGTCTACAACTTCACCAGCAAAATTAATAATTTCGAGGGCATGTAGTTTATATTTACCTGCGGAGATCTCCGCCTTTTCAACTGACATTTAATAACCTTCTATATTCAGTTGCGAACTCTTCAATAAACTCAGGTCTTAGTACACGAATGAACCTTCGATCATCGTTAATAATTCGCTCATGTTCGGCGTTGGTTATAAGGCTGGATCCCGTGATATAAAGGTTTTCTACATTAGAGATCTTATTGCCATCCTCGTCCACATAATACCTAACTGAGTTTTTATGATCACGGATCTCGTAGTTAGATAGGATAGAGGTGCCATCATTACCAGCAATCGATTCTCCTGGATTAAATGGCTTATCGTCGAATTTAATGATTAACTGATTCACCTCTGGATTACGACTAAGGACAGTTGCCTTTCTACCAGAAGTTACTCCTGTTAAGATAGTTCCGTCACGGAATTTACCTGCAATAGAGTTGGAGTTTAATGGCTCATCTTTACCACGGAACAATGTAATCGTGTGATTTTTATACGCATGGCTGATGTGATTCTGTAACTGAATATAAGTCATTGGCCAACCCTCAAGACCGTTCGAGAGAGTATCGTTAATGATAAAGAATGTCCAGTGATACGCAACCTTTCCGTACAGCTTAAACGAGAGTTGATCTGGACGTTCGTCTTTTATCTCGTATACTTGATACGGTGTAGCGGATTCGAATCTTTTATTGATGATACGAACCTGACGGAATATGTCAGGAATTAGCGTCATCTGATTATTCTTAAAGAAGTCGTACTCGACTCTCGGGAATTTATTAAAATATGACATACTAACCCCTTACTGTAGTTCTTCGATTTCGTCGCGAGACAGAGCTTTGGTTTCTTTGAAGGTCAACGTAACATCGACTTCAACTGGGGAACCATCATCATGGAAAGAATTTCCCGTTGAGTTATAAACCGCAGACAACCCTTCAAGATAACATTCATATGGCTGTGGTAGGAAGGGATTCTTACCGCCTCCAGGCTTCATGAATTGAATATCCCATTTGGCTGGATAGTTAAGCGTCTTACCACCATCGGCTTTCTTAGCATACATATACCGACGGAAGTCGTTGACGATATTCTTAATCGTATCGGCTTCTGCGGCAGAATGAGCAACCATCTTAAACTGAAAACTATACTGACGAAGGGTTGAGTTTGTATACTGAAGAACGGTATTTGGGTTGATTGCTTTACCCTTGGACTGTAGGTAAAGATCTCGTCCCCTTTCCATTATTGAAGAACCCATACCAAAGTTAGACATAACCTGACTGTTAAGAAGGGCTGTAATTGCTTTATCTTCTTTTCCGTCTGGTCCAGATTTGTTTCCCCCGATAGCGCCTTTAATCTGGCGTTCTACTTCCGTCATATCTCCGCCTTCGAGCATGTACTCAGCGACAGCCGCACCAGCTTCGCCAAGTACACCAAGGTTAAAGTCATTATAAGCAGCACCGTCCGTAACCGCCAAGTTATTTGGCAGATACAAAGTAATGGTAGTGATCGGTCCAGGTGACTTGCCGATAAACATTACCGACGCACTGCTTTTCCCGTCTAGATTAAGGGGGTATCTCATATTCTTCGTCCAATATAAATAGTTATTGAGTTACTTGGTATTATTTATATGCGAAAAACCTACAAGGGGAAATATACCCCTAAAAATAAAGACAAATATGCTGGCGATCCAAAGAACGTAGTATACAGGTCTCTTTGGGAACGGCAGGTGTTTAGGTGGGCTGACGAGAATCCGTCCATTGAGTTTTGGAATTCTGAAGAGGTCGTTATACCTTATGTCTGCGAGACGGATAATAAGGTACACAGATACTTCATAGACCTATTCCTTCAGACCAAGGACGGGCGAAAGTTCTTGATTGAGATTAAACCCAAGAGCCAAACTGTTCCTCCTAAGAAGGGTGCGAGAATGACAAAGCGATTCCTGTCAGAGTCGTTGACCTATATTAAGAACCAATCCAAGTGGAAAGCAGCAAAAGAGTTCGCTCTTGATAATGGCTGTGCCTTTGACATATGGACCGAAGATAAAATCCAGGCTCTTGGTATTAAGATAATAACTAAAAAGCCTCGTAAGCCTAAAAAATAGAGTATAAATAACCGTATGGCAGAAGAAAATAAATCGTTATTCACAGAGCTAGAAGTAGCAGCCTTTAGAGGTGGTATCAAACCACGCTCCGAAGAGTCACGCAAGTGGTTTAGGCAAAAGATCAAGGAGCTCGGTCAAGTCAATAGGCAATCCCTATTAAAAGACCCAACGCTAACCGTAAATAATAGGTTCGTGGCTGGCAAGATGTTCATGTACTTCTACGATCCGAAGCACCGTAAGACGCTGCCTTACTACGACGCATTCCCTCTGGCTATTATGATTGAACCAGCTCCAGGCGGATTTTATGGTTTGAATCTCCACTACCTTTCGCCAATGGTGCGAGCTCGTTTCTTGGATAAACTCCTAGAGACGACCAACAATAAAAAGTACGACGAATCCACTCGATTTAAGCTGACATATCAGCTACTAAAGGGTGTTCGAAAGTATAAAGAGTTTGCTCCTTGTTTCAAACACTACCTTACATCACAAGTTGATTCTAAGATGGTAGTAGTTGAACCGCCAGAGTGGGAGATCGCTATCTTCTTGCCAACGGAACAGTTCCGTGGTAAAAACAAATCGCACGTTTGGGGCGCTTCTAAGAAGGCATTTGGCTAATGAAATTAGACGACTTTAAGGCTAAGATTTCCGGCAAGGGCGGTACAGCTCAGTCAAACTATTACGAAATTATTGTTAACTCCCCTGCGGGAGGAGACTCTAATTCTGTTGCGATGATGTGCGACTCGGTAGTTATGCCAGGACGATCCATCGCAACGACCGAATACAATCAGGGCAAACAAACGCTAAAGACGCCATATACTTTTATTGACTCAGAAGTAACCGCTTCGTTCATTATGACGAACGACGGATTGGCTAGGAATTATTTCGCTGACTGGATTGAGTTTATTATGCCAGCAAACGATTATACTGTAAAGTATAAAGATCAGTATGCTCGGGACATTACTATTAGGCAGCTAAATAAAAACGGTGATGTGGTGTATGCTGTTACATTACAAGGCGCATACCCATCTAACCTAAACGAGTACACTCTTTCTAACTCAGAAGAGAACTCAGTAACGAAAGTAGAAGTAACATTCGTATACGATAAATTTGTTAAATCATAAATGAAGTGGAGTGATTAATTATGGCATTACCTAGACTCGGCACGGTTAAGTATCATGTCACGATTCCGTCCTCGGGAGAGACCATTGAGTTTCGACCGTATACAGTAAAGGAAGAAAAGGCTCTTCTTATTGCTATGGAATCTAAAGACCAGTTATCTCAGGTAGCTGCGGCACGAGACCTTGTCTCATCATGTACTATGGGTAATATTAACGTAGATGAAATTGCTATGTTTGATTTTGAGTATCTGTTCCTACAGATCCGATCAAAGTCGGTTGGCGAGACATCTACTATTAGGATTAAGTGTTCTAATGAAGAATGCGGAACCCCACTAGATGTAATTGTTGATCTAGACCAAGTACAAGTACAGGGCGAAGTCCGACCCTCTACGAAAGTTATGCTAACAGATGACGTTGGCGTAATGGTATCATACCCGAAAGTTAAGGGTGTGATTAAACAATTGATGAAAGGGAAGAAGAGTGCTTCGGATTACGAATCTACTCTGAATATCATTGCGTCATGTATCGACTCAATCTTTGATGCCGATAACGTTTATGACGCAGCTGATCAATCTCCCAAAGAACTAATGGAATTTGTTGAGTCTTTGAGTTCTTCTCAGTTTAAGCATATCCTCGAATTATTTAAGGAATTGCCTACTCTGAAACACAAAGAAGAAATGACCTGTAAAAAATGCGGCACGACTACTCCTGTAGTGCTGGAAGGTTTACAAAGTTTTTTCTAATTTGTCTTTCTCATGAGTCATTAGAGAATTACTTCAAGACAAACTTCGCCATGCTACAATTCCATAAGTATTCTTTAACCGAGCTTGAAGATATGCTCCCTTGGGAAAGACAGATTTACATAGCGTTGCTCAATGAGCACGTTAAAGAAGAAAACGAACGAATTAAGCAACAACAATCGAAGAGGAAGTAGCAATGGGCGAAGAAATACAAGAGCAGGGTTTTCACCCTGCCGATACGAACGGGGATGGGGTAGTTACCGAAGAAGAGCGTTTAATGTATCTAGAGTTTAAACGTAAAGAACTCGAAGATGCCGATGCTCGTCGCGACGCAATGAGACAGATGTCTTGGTTCGCTTTATTCGGTATGTTACTATATCCCTTCGCAGTGGTGCTGGCTAACCTACTCGGTCTAGAGTCAGCTGGTAAAATTTTAGGTGACATGGCTGCGACATACTTCGTGTCAGTGGCTGCTATCGTTATGGGCTTCTTCGGGGCAAACGCATACTCCGATAAGAAGAAATAAGGTAAGCAACGATGGCTGAGAAACAAGCAACGCTAAAAGATCTAATCGACGTAGTTAGAGAGTCGGCTGAGAAAGACGAAAAGAAATATCAAGCCGACTTAAAGTTGGACGAGCTTCAGAAGAAGATCGCTTCTATTCAGACCAACTATTATACGCAAAGCTCAGCCGCAACAAAACAGCTCGGCGTTGCTTTCGATCGTCTCACTGATATTTATGAAAATAACAATGGTATAGTAAAAGAGAACGCTCGCAAGCAAATCGAAGCATTAGAATCAGTTGTAGAAGCCCAACAAAGGGCAGCAGAAGCTGGTTCTAGTCTCGATGCTTCCGAGATGGGTAAGGTTGTTGAACAGCTGGGCGAGTTTGCCAACCTATCTCAGAAGGAAGGCGAAGAGCGTCTCCGTGTAATAGAACTTGATAGAAAGCTAAAGGATCTCCAGGAAAATTACTTCGCAGATGCCGATGGCGCAAAGTCTATGAGAGCTGAGTTTGATCGTCTCATAGAGATCACACAAACTGGCGACGAAAACCAACAGAGATTGGCTAACCAGCAACTAGCTTCGTTGGAGTCTGTAGTTGGTACGGAAGAAGATGCCGCAGAAAAGAAAAAGGCTGCTGCAGATCAACAAAACAGTTTGTTGAAGCTGGCTAACGGTTTAGAAGGGTTAGAAAAGACTTTAGATTCAGCATTTTCTGGCGCAGGTAAAGCTGCGTTTGGTATAGGAGCTCTCGCCCTCCTATTCAAACCAGAATTGTTTATTTCTGGCGTATTAAAGGTTGTAGAGTTTGTTCGTGGTGGTATTGAAGCCATCAACGCTATCATTGAAGGTGATTGGGGTACGGCATTCGACTTTATTTCTGAGAACTTCTTAGCTGTCGCAGGTGTACTAACCTTCTTCGCAGTCAAGTTTGGCGTAATCTCAGCCCTCGCTACTGGTTTCCGAAAGGCAGTGGATCTTTGGCGCTGGGCGACTATGTCTCTACAATCAGGATTACTGCGATCAGCAATCGACTTCGGTAAGAAGGCTCTCGTTGGCGGATGGAACTTAATAACAAAGGCTTGGACTATTGCGCAAATGGCGCTTAAATCTAACCTTATGCAACAAGCCGTTGCTCTATTAAAAACTGCAGCTGGCGCTGCGGCACGTGGAGTAATGACTGCGATTGCGATGCTCGGTCCAGCCCTTGCTTCGGTTGGCGTATTTATGACAGGAACTGCACTTCCGGCAATCGGAGCAGCCCTTGCAGTAGCAGGAGCGGCAATCGCCCCGATACTAGTCGCAGCAGCACCGTTTATAGCAATCGGAGCTGGAATCGTCGCAGCGTTCTTTGCCCTTAAAGAACAGTTTACCCGTATCCTTGATATTTGGGATTCGTCAGATTCTATACTAGAAGCGTTGTTCAAGATCGCCGTCGATATTATTACTGCCCCAGTACGATGGATTAAAAACCTATTTGCTTGGGTGTTGGATATGTTCGGCTTCGAAGATACCGCTCAAGCCCTATCCGATTTTAGTATAACCGACTTTATCTACGATAGCTTAATGTCTCTTGGCAATGCGGTTATGGATTGGGCTACAAGCCTCGTTCCGGATTGGCTACTTGATTGGCTCGGCATTGAAACTAAACCAGAAAAGCCAGAACCAAAAGAAGCCGACGTACCGACAACCCAAGTATATACGCCAGGAGAAAGAGACCAGAAGTATTTTGATTCTGGGGTTTCCGCCCAAGAATTGTTCGATAACGATCTTCGTGCTAAGCAGCCAAGTGATATTCCTTCTGCCCCTACGATAGAAACCGTAGAGAATGAGGTTGTGGAATACGACTTCAGTAATCCGGACGTCGTAGATCAGTATGTGAGGGACAAATATGGGATAGGCACGGTCTCAGAGCTTACTGACATGTTGTCTTCCGATGAAGGTATCGAGCGCAACACTGGTCAACAACCCGTTGATCAAATTAAAGAAGTCGCTACACCAGATTTTACTTCTTTGTTCGAAGGCATGCCCGATCAGACTGTTCAAACAATAGAGAAACCTATTAATCAAGAACCTCTTCAGCAGCCGCAAATTACTGAAGATGTTACTTCGGGTATTAAGAATACTATTGAACGAAGCCTTGGTCTGAGCCTAGACGATATATCTTTCGAATCCTTTGAAGATGCTATTTCTAAGGTTAGTCTGCCATCGTTCGAGCTTCCGAGCTTCGATGACGTTATGAATTTCACTGGTCTAGAAATGCCTTCTCAGATTGATTTACCCTTTGATCTCGGGAGCTTCGATCTAGGCAATATCAGTATGCCTGACATCGACATGACTTCTATTGCGGAATTAGGTATCAATAAGGTTACAGATGTTGTAGATCAGTTGATTGACAAGGTTTCAGCAATCTCACCGATCCGTGATACTCAGGTAGAAAATAACGAGCTCCGTGATATTAAAGAATCTAACACGAACCTCATTATTCAGCAGAACTCTATGGGTAAAAGTGGAGGTGGCGGTGGCGGAAGCGCTTCAGTTTCTTCGCAGCAAGTAAATGTCACGAACAACGTTGATATCGACCGCCACTCCAAGATGTTTACCTATTCTATCGCACCTTAAAGGTAGTGCGCATAGGTAGATATGATATACTTTGGACCAGATAAAGGCATAGCACCTTTATGGGGGTGAGTCCAGAATGGGGGGAACATAACCGCTTCTCCCTCTTCTGGTTTTACCATGATGGCATTAATGTCAGACTCGCTCCAGTCAAACATAGTCTCGCCACCAGCGTCAACCGTATTCAAATAAAAGAAGCAAACCATAAACCTACGAGCGGAGTTATAGTCTCCGACGTCAGAATGCCACTCAAATGAGTCCGAACCGTTTGGTTCATACTTCTTCATTCGAAACTCTTCGAACCGATACCCTTCAGGAAAATACTTAACGCCCATCTCTTTTTTATAAGTAGCCATCATGTACCGAGCTGCTTGTTGGAGAGCGTTACACTCCTTCTCAAACCCCTCAGCCTGAAAGATATTTAACTCAGTGAATTTCTGTTTGTCCTCGTCCCGAGTAATCTTATCTTTGTTTTCTTCAAACTTTTTGATCAGCCTTTGACAAAGGTCTCGTGGGAGAACCTTCTTCACGGGCATTACAAAATCCAATGTATGTAGCATATATTAATCACCTATAGAAAAAGCCCCTCCGAAGAGGGGCATAAACTATTAACCCTCGTTGGCTAGTTTAGCAAAGTATGACAACGTATCGTCATCATCTGCTGCCACAGTGGGTTCTGGTGCTGGCGCAGGTGCCGTAGAACGTGGAGCTGCAGCAACCTCATCGAGGTCGACAGATTCCGACGTAGTAACAGGCGCTGCTTCCTGACCAAGAACTTTCATCAGACGAGCTTTCAGCTCATCGTACGACTTATAGTTCTTGGGATCAGTAAACTCTTCGAGCGAGTTTAGCTGATTATACACAGTCTCAAGTTTCTCATCATCACCGTCAAACAACGCAGCAGGAGCAGCGAACTCAGAACGGTCATAGTTACGGTAACCTTCAACGTTACGGATCTTCAGTTTAAAGTCCGCACCTTCCCAGAAGTCAAACGGATTCACTGGAGTCTCGTCAGCAAACTCAGGCTGCATTGATTCCATCAACTTGTCAAAGATCTTCTTACCGAACTTGTACAAGAATACTTTACCCTCGTTCTGAGGATTAGAAGGGTCAGATACGACCATGATGTTAGCAACGTGCGAGAGGCGACGTTTACGTTCACGAACGATAGCCTTGTTAGACTCAATACCAGAGTTCCATAGCTCAGAGTTCATCTCACCTAGCGGATCGGTTTGACCAATAGAAGTCAGCGACTTCTCGATGTACCATAGACCAGATGGACCTTTGAAACCGTGATCCCAGTACTTCGCCCAAGGTAGAGCCTCGCCTTCGGGAGCAGGTAAGAAACGGATAACAGCATAGCCGTTACCAGACTTATCTACTTCTGGCTTCCAGTATTTATCGTCGGAGGATTTTTCGTAGTTGTTACCGCCAGCAGCTTGGGCTGCTTCTACGAGCTTATTGATTGCGCTTGCGCGAGTTGATTTTAGATTAGCAAAAGACATATATTTTCCTTTCGTTGTATATCGATTTGTTTCGTTTTATCCACGAACAGGGTGTATTATACCCTATTTCCATTACGAAGTAAACCCCTTTAAGATAATTTTTTTAACTTTATCTGTATCAGGGTTTACGAAGCACTGGTACTTAGTCACCTTGCGGTACAGGTCAGGAAAGACTAGAGTCTCTCTGATCTGCTTGTTCGCTCGGTTCATAAAGCCAGTGATCTTATTAAGGATAACCACAGTCTCGAGTTTAATCTCTTCTTGTAGGTATGCCTTAATAACTGGGGGATGCTGACTACCATCGGTAGATAGCATCTCGTCGAAGGTAAGTTCTTTACCTTCTAAAGTATTTATATCGTTTCCAAAGTGGTAAGACAGGCTCTCGTGAATACGTTTGTATTCGTTATAGTTAGTCTCGCCGTCTTCATTAATCATATCGCCAACCCATTTAACGTCGTTTATGAAGTTGGCGACATAGTAGTCGATCAAACCTTGCGTCGTTTTCTGCTGCTTGCCAAGCTTGGCAAAGAAGTATTTGTCCCTGCGTTTAAAGAACGACTGGGGATTAGCAGAAGTCTTAAAGTTATACTTGACAGCATCGTACGAGTCCGACTCAAAGTGTAGCTTGATCGACTGATATAATCGGTACGACTCGAACGGTTCAATCATAGCGGAAGCCGATTTGTTCTAGGGATAAAGTTGCGCTCCATCGCCTCAGCTTCCAGCTTAGATAGTAGTGACGGAGAGAGTAGTTTTCCCGCATCCGTCACTTCAACGTTGTTTTCCTCGCACACTTGAACAATGGCTTCAATGGGTCCAACCCTATTCTTCTTAATACACCCTTCAACGAGATGAGTGAATTTCTTTTTATCCATCAGCTCAAGAATATCTTCAATCATTAATCGACCCTCACTAATATAGTTTCCTCGTTTATCCGACCATTGGGAGTTCGCTCTTTGGTGGAGAGAGCATTGAACAGCTTATCGAATTGCTTAATAGTCTTAGACACGTTCGCCAAGAACTCTTCGGGCTTTCGCATCGTCTTAGTTCGCGACAGCTCCGGATCAAAGTTTTGAAGTGTAGTACCCTTTATCTCAAAGCCAGTGGTTTTATTACTGACATACTCGGTAATCGTATTGTACTTACAGTTAACAGCCAACAGTCGGGTAGAACCGATAATACTCAATGGATCAACCGAAGCGATCTTCAGGTTACCATCACTCTTCTTATACTTCAGTCGCTTAATTTGCTTAGAAGCATCAGTCGGCTTCTTAACACGTGGCTTCCGAGTTGCCTTAGAAGCAGTCTTCAGCTTATCAAGGTCGAGTAGCATACCTTCCCAAACCTTAATACGACGTGACAGCTCACGACGAGTTAGGTGGGAGAACCCTTCAACAGCCTGATCGCAGGTTTTGTTATAGGCATCAAGAAGCTCTTGTAGCCGTGGCTGTACATATTCACGAACATACGAAACCGCAGCAGCCTTTAGCTCTAGGGCATTCATGCGAGCGAAGATATCTAACTCAGCCTTATCACCGTCCATCCACTTATCCTCAAGCTCGTCGAGCTCAGTTAAGATGGTTTTACTAACCTTTGCTTTTAAGAGCTCGGCGGGAGACTTACGAACCACGGGAGCTACATCAGCTTCAACTTTCTTCTCCTTGAGGATGGCATTACCAGTAGGAATTAGGTCTCGGAGGAAACCGTCAAAGATGCGCTCTTTAGCTGGCCAATTCTCTGGGAACTCTTTACCGAGCTTTTCCCAGAAGCATGAAGCAGCCACATGAGAGTACATGTAAAGGTTATACTCCGGATTAGCCAGAATCGCCTTTACCTCGTCCTTGTTGAAGTAGGTTTTGATAAAGTCTTTGGTGACTTGGACGTATTCCCTTTTGTCAAGCTCCTGATGGAAGTGCCACTTCATCTTCCAGAAGTCATCCAAAGGTACAGCAGCCAAACCAGTCTTGGGGCGAGCTTTAACGACAGTTTTCTTACGAGCCATAATATAGTCTCCTTATCAATTCAAGAGTAATTGTACTATACTCTTTCATAAAAGTAAAGGGTTTTTTCAACTTTTTTTACCGTCTCATCGAGGCATGCTCTTTGGCTTCCTCTTCCGAGATTATTGGGACTGCGTTTGATTTGTGAAGCGTTGAGATGCCTTTGATGAGAGTTCCGGTGTACTTCTCTGGCTCTTTTCTCGCTGTTGCATTAACATTACCCGACGTTTGGACGCTTGGGTAGTTTGGCGTCTCGCGATAGTTCTCATACTTCGGGGCATACTCTACAAACTCCTTCTGTTCCCTTTTTGGCTTAGACCAAGCATTGTACTTCTTTTTACGCCCAGAAGCGTAGTGGCGCATAGAACCGTGGATCATTAGTCCCAGTCCTTTGTAGAAGCG
>Ga0209555_10000513_pt1 | contig 32697 bp, 48 predicted proteins | sample SaaInl85LU_5_DNA_FD_184643 | JGI IMG/M metagenome (GOLD analysis project Ga0209555, IMG submission 184643) | Marine microbial communities from expanding oxygen minimum zones in the Saanich Inlet - ESP_85LU_5_DNA (SPAdes) (version 2) | ecosystem: Environmental > Aquatic > Marine > Intertidal... | reverse complement strand
CCAGGAGGTTCAACAGGGCCAACAGGTTCTAATAATCCTGGACCAAAAGGGCCAAAAGGATATGCTAACGTGGGTCCAAAAGGTCCAAAAGGTTATGCCAATCCTGGACCACAAGGACCAGGAGGTCCCACAGGACCAACAGGTGATAAAGGATATACTGCACCTCCAGGAGCTAAAGGACCTAAAGGTCCTACTGCACCTCCAGGAGCTAAAGGTCCAAAAGGTTTCACAGGTACTGACGGACCGAAAGGTAATAGAGGTAATCAGGGTAATGTAGGTGCCAAAGGAGTCACAGGTTCATCACCACAAGGGCCAGGAGGTTCAACGGGAGCCTCTCCACAGGGACCTGGTGGTTCCACAGGTGCGTCTCCACAAGGACCACAAGGACCACAAGGTGGTCAAGGGTCACAAGGTGGTGTCGGAGCGTCTACTCAAGGGCCAGGAGGTTCAACAGGAGCGTCTACTCAAGGGCCAGGAGGTTCAACAGGTGATGCCAATCCTGGACCACAAGGACCCGTTGGTGATAAAGGACCAAAAGGGGTTAAAGGATATACCGCACCTGACGGACCGAAAGGTATCAAGGGTAATACAGGTGCTGCTGGACCGAAAGGTAATAGAGGTGCTGACGGACCTAAAGGACCAAAAGGTTATGTGGGAGATAAAGGTTTTAGAGGGGCCAAAGGACCACAAGGAAGTTCACCTAAAGGTAATAGAGGAGGAACAGGTTCTTCACCACAAGGACCGACGGGTGATAAAGGACCTAAAATTATCGGTCCACAAGGTGCTCAAGGAGCAAGAGGACCACAAGGTAATCAAGGAGGTGTTGGTGATAATAATCAGGGGCCAGGTGGTTCAACAGGACCTACTGGTACTAAAGGTGTTAAAGGATATAAAGGGCCAATAGATTTAGGTGACCAAGGTTCAACAGGACCAACCTCTAACGTTAAAGGACCAAAAGGGGCTACCAATCCAGGACCAAAAGGACCAAAAGGTTATGCTGGTGCTCAAGGAGTACCAGGACCAAAAGGACCTGGAGGGCCAGGAGGTTCAACGGGTGCATCTCCACAGGGGCCTGGTGGTTCAACAGGACCTGTAGGGGATAAAGGAGAAAGAGGAGCAATTGGTAGTAAAGGTTATAGAGGTAATGGTGGACCACAGGGTCCACAAGGTACTAAAGGTGCACAGGGTTCCACAGGTGCACAGGGCCCACCAGGACCAAAAGGACCAAAAGGTTATAGAGGTCCAACGGGTAATAAAGGACCAAAAGGATATATAGGTGCTCCTGGACCACCATCGGATAGAAGACTAAAAAAGAATTATAGGGAGATTGAAAATGCATTAGAAAGTGTTCTTAAAATGAGAGGTGTGTCTTATAAATGGAGAGAAGTAGTTAATGGGGTACCACAAGACATCTCAATAACAAGTAATCCAATAGTTGGTTTTATTGCTCAGGAAGTTGAGGAGTATTTCCCTCAGGCAATTTCAGAATCTGTTGATGGTACTAAACTGGTTAATTATCCTATTTTGATAGCTGTAATTACAGAAGCGTTACAACAACAGAATAAAATCTTAGTTAGTAAGAGTAATGAAATTTCTGAATTAGAAGAGCTCGTTAAGAAAAAAGGTCTACTATAATATATTTCTTTTTATGTTGTGTTAGTTATTTTTTAATAAAAAATGATAGATACTATGTTGGAATCAAATAAATATATTGTATTTAATACTGTAAATAAAACCTTAGTTGAGAAGTTACATTCGTCTGTAATAGCATTTATGTTCTCAAAAATAAACGGATGGGAATTCAGAATTAATGACACTGAAGGTATTCATTTAGTGGAGTACTATACGTCAATGGTTGAGTGGTGGAGTAGTGATTGGAGAGAAATTGACGGAGTTAAAGGTAGGTTAAATTTGATTGACATTAATGACGAAAATATTGAGATGTTAAATAATAAAACATTCAATGAACAATATAAGGATTGTGATATCGTACACCTTTATAGTAATAGTGATTTGTTAAAATATTTAAATGTTGAAGGATTAAAATCTTTTAATGTGCTTTTTTTGAACCTATTTAATATTGAAGAAAAGTTCTACGATAATTTTATTAGTATTTATGAGAAATTAATAATGGAACCACATCTCATTATGAACGTTGATGATTTATCATATGATGAATCTAAAAAACTAATCATAAGTAAAATTAACGAAGGTAATAAGGTGTTTCTTAGTGGTGGTGAAACTAAATTAGTTAGGGACATGAAGACAAAATTCCCTAAATACCAATTTAAATCTATTACTTCAGATACCATTAAGTTTGATGATAAAAGTGTTATTGAAAAGGTACAGGTATTGTCTATGATTTATCAAATACATTTAATGATGAAATCGAATAACTTAGTTATTTGTAATAACATAATTGAGAAATTCATTAAAGATAATCATATGGATTATAATGAATTACAATATGGTGAAAACAAAGTATTATACGAATTTAACTAAAATTTGTTTATTAATGTATTCTGGATAGAATCCGTTATCTTTGGATTGTATCACATCATCAACTTCATGTAGTGTATAATTATGTTTATAAAAATTACATAAAAACCAACCTCGATAAAACATTATGGAGTGTACTGATACGTCTTTTTCATTATAAAATTTACTAAAACTACCTTCTTTTAATTTAGACCAATTAGTTAAAATAGTCCCATAGTAATAATCAGTAAGTTCTTGGTCAAAATCTTCATAAAACCATCTCATTCTAAGAGTGACGAACTCTAACTCAAACCGTTCAAAGTCATACATATTATTTTCGAAGTTATCGGAAGAAGGAATACATTCAATGTCTGAGAAAAAGATATAATCATTATCTTTTAAATTAAGATGTGATAGAGTCTCTTGAATCATAGAAGTTTCAAAATCAAACACACTACCAGACATTGTACTATAGTCATCTAACTGTACATAAATAATCTTATCCTCAAAGTCCCTTATCTTATCGTATATGTCGGGGTAAAGAAATTTACTCTTATTATATTTACCCTCAAAAATCACAAAATAATCAACAGATAAGTAAAGTTCATTAAGTCTGATTAGTAACGCTTCTTCCTCACCATCATAAATTACTACATCATAAACAGATGGTTGAGTATTGACATCGAAAAAAGGTAAGTTATCGGGTACCGTAGACTTAATAACAGGGTCTAGGTATTCAACTTTAGTTGGGTTGGTGTGTGGGTATCTTTTATTTAATATAAGGTCTCTAAAGCTCTTATTTAAGTGGTAAAAGTTAATATCCCTTTTTCTTTCTGATGTATTAAAAACCTTATTAAGTAACTCTTCTGTGTTACCAAACCAATTAAGGTGCCAACCTGAGTTAATAGTTAAGTATTCACTTTTGTTATTAACAACATCAAATTGACGTGTATGGTTAATATCGTTTGGGTTCTGAATTAAATGTGTCTTATAAAATGCAGTCGTACCAATCCACTTTTCTTTTCTTTTCATAGTTTCATTCCAAACTAACCAATCCTGTTTAAATATTACAGGTGACATCGATAATAACTCAGGTAATTCCTTAAATGATTTTGGGTTTGGTATTTCATCTATGTCAGAAACTAATATGATATCTTCATAATCTAAGTTTAATTCTGAAATACCTTCAATAATTTTACTTCTTTGCAACTCTTCACGATAAACGTAAGGGTCTTTATCAGTCATTGACTTTGTCACTTCTTTAGGTATATCTGTAGAAAGTACATGAATGATTTTATCCCTATACTTTTCAAAATGGTCGTTATATAGTGAGTAAAATGTTGTTTTAGGGGTTCCTCTATGTGATACTGTCGATTCCACTAACACGAAGTAATCAACGTGGTCGTAAAGGTATTCTAATCTAAACTCCAATAAATCGAGTTCATCCCTAAACATAAATGTATCTATAACTTTCATACTTTTTCTACTTTATTTATTAAGTATATTAGTTTATATTTTTAAAAATTAAAGATATGGAACACATTTATTCAGACCCGTTTGTTGAATTCTACCGTAATAAGATGGTGGAACATTTACACTATTACTATTTCGAAGATATTTTCACAGATGAAGAATTAGAACACATCACTCAGTGGGGTGAGATATCGAACTTATCCGATGCCGAAGTTGGTGGTGGTGAGGACGGTTTACACATAGTACCTGAGATAAGAGTTAGTAAAGTTAGTTGGATTGACATTGAAGAAAACACTAAGTGGATTTACGATAGGTTAGCTAGTGCCGCCATTGAAGCAAATGTCGAAATGAATTGGAATTTTGACCTAATTGGTTTTGGGGATACTTTACAATATACGAAATACTATGGGGAGAACGAAGGTCATTATTCGTGGCATGCGGATATCGGACCAGGAGTGTCACATAGAAAATTATCAATAATCGTACAATTAAGTGATGAAGACGAATATGAGGGTGGAGATATCAATTTAAAGATTGGTTCACGTGACTTAGATTTACCAAAGAAAAAAGGTGGAGTAATTGTTTTCCCGTCATTTATATTACACAGGGTATTACCAGTGACTAAAGGTAGTCGTAAATCTTTGGTATCTTGGATATCAGGACCAAATTACAGATAATATGTTTGTTAAGTATAGTGAGAAGGTGTTTTCTGATTTAATAGAATCGAAAACACCTTTTATTTTAATGGTTTACTTTATGGACCAAGGTAAGAGAAAAGATAATGGTATTGGGTTTCGTGATATGTTAACTATATACCCATCCTTTATTGAAAAATATGATTATAAAGAGGAACGTTCATTACCTAATCATTTAGTTGAGTTTAATGAATTATACCCTGATGTTACTATTATGGAATCATATCATCATGAAGTGTATGATACAGTAATTGATTTGGGTTTTAATTATGATTTACTATGGCAGGAGAATGACTCTATATTCCGACCACTCATTTTTGGATTTAAAGGGTATAAAGACTTTATAACTTCATACGATAAATGTTATTGTGTTGAAACACTTACCGAGATTAGCATTTTTACTAATCCTGATTTATTTGAACCAACCAGCATAAGTTAGTCGTAATTCCTCAACTCCTGGTGAAACTGAAGATACGTAGTGCCATTTACCAACTCCTTTAGGTAGGTCAAATATTGTTAAAGTATTAAAACTTGGTACCACAACTCTTTCAACATCACCATCAGGGCCATCCATAAAATGTAAGTTACCACCGAATTGGGGTTTCCAATTCTTAGATAGTTGAAGCGTAAATCCTAAAGTTCCATTAGGTGAGTCTTGATGTGGTGATAAGAAATCACCTGGTAGGTAAACTGCACCAAATACTTCATCAGTACCTGTTAGTCCTTGATTTGTAATACTATTTAGAAATCCTAACACCTCATCACTGACTAAAGTTTCTCTTAACCCACACTCGTAACAGTTACAATCTGTGTCATGGTCATTAACGGTCCTATGGAAATTGTATGCAAATTTATTATCTTTAAATGTATTAATCGAATGAGTATACATATCTCGTATTTCTTTAAGATGTGTATCGTCGAATGGTATTAAATCAAAACCATCATCACCATTTAATTTAGGGTGTGAGGATATTCTCCACCAATTTTTAGGCATTTCTTCAGTAAACCACTTATGTAACTTTTCTGCGATGACAGGGTTTAAGAAATTTTTTATTACTGCAACTTTATTTGTGTTAAATTCATTTCTTAATGAATCAATATCTAAGTTAGGGTTAATTATTTGTTGTTTAAAAAAATCTTTCATAATTATTTTTCAGTGTTAAAGAAGAATACTTGAAATAGTCTCCCGTTGTTAATGTCACTACCAAAGTAATCTAACGATATGTGAAAGTTATCTGCACGATACATAACTAATCTATTAAATATATTACCGTATTTGTCTACTTGTTCCCATTTAGTGATGTCTTTGGCGGTTTCTATAGGTGAATTAGGGTCGAACTCGTAGTCTTCATTTTCTTCGTGGTCCCATGTCATTAACCCTGTATGTTTGTGTCTATATATACCAGTACCTGCGGTAAGTGGTGCGTCGGGGGTTAAATAAAGTACACCCGCCCACTCAGTGTATGAGTCAGAATGAATCCATGAACGGTCATCGGCGGTGGTGTATTGAAATGAACCGGTATACTCACCACCCCACCATGTTATTTCACCTGCGAAAGGTCTAAGAATATCTCCGATAGTTTTTTTTATGTTTTCATTCAGAAAGGGTTTTGTTCTAAAACCTGGAAACGTACCTGTTACGTTAAAGTCCTGACTTAATGCAAATTCTCTAACCTCGTAAGGGTTATTGTAAAAGTCATCTATTATTAATGAATTAACTCTCATAAATTATTTTTTATTAAAAGATAAATCAAAAGGTTATAAAGAAAATAAGATACTAAATATATTCTTGGAAGTTGTCGTTGACATATTCACGGACTTTTTCATCGTCGGCCCACTCAGGCCAAGAGACACTCAACTCTTCACCCTCCTCACCTATGTAATATTCTAATAGGGATTCCAAACTACCATAATACTCAAAGTCATTGTCACTTTGGTAACCGCCCCAATCTAATACTCTTTTAATAACTCTTGGGAGTAACTTTGTCACGTCCACCTGATATTGGTAATCTTGAACTTCGATTGGTTCACTAGAACCCTTTTTGTATGTCTTTCTTTTAAATGGGTTTTCACGTGAGAAGAAATGTTCTTCGAATAGTCCTCTTAATTCATTCATCACATCATCATACATCTCATCATAGATTGCACCTTCTTCGGCGTTTCTATTTATATTTTCCAATTCTTGTAAAACATCAGGTGTGTTTTCCTTGATAAATTGAGACAATTCATCGTCATCCATATTGTTGACGATATCTACAGTTACTATATCCTTTACTCCGTCAATCTCAACTTCTTCACCTTCAACTTCATTGTAAACGGATTGTTTTAGTGATTTAACATTCTCAGGTGTTAGGTCACCAATAAAATCAGTGAGGTCGTAAATACTTGTATCGATATCTAAATAGGGGAAATCTTCTTGTAATATTAGTTTTGCGATATCCTGTGACATATTATTTCTACTATTGCCAAAGTACTTAGATAAATCTTCACGGTCAATAGACATCCAATATTTATTACCATCCATGGTGACATCATCTAAATACCCTAGTAAGAACTCAATAACAAATTGAGGGTTTTCTTCATAATATGCACTCATTGCTTGAGTTAAGTAACCTTCCTCAATAAGATGGTCCATCATCTCACCTATTAAATCTTTAGATTTAAGAAATTGAATAAATGAATCCTCATTGCCATTGAAATACTTTTTAATGAAATCTCCTAAGTCGGAATCTTCTAAAAATTGAATTAAGTCCATATAATATCTTTTATTAATAAATACAAAAAAAGGGAGAATTAATCTCCCTATAAGTCTATAAAGTATTTTAAATTAAAACTACTTTTTTTCGTAATACTTCTCAACGGTCTTTTTAATGGCGTTTTGAACTTTACTTTGTGTTGTTTGAGACTGAGCTTGTTGCTGAGTCTTTGATTGATTATTCTGTTTGTTTTTACAACCGCATCCCATAATTATGTTTCTTTAAAAAAATTTAAGTTTATTATTTATCCATAAATATACGTTTAAAGTAAAATCAGTAAATATGAATGCAAGTAAAAAATTTAAATTTGTTTGGTGGGGGACTGCCGGTTGTGGTTCAAGGACAATAGGTAACTATTTTTTATCTATGGGTGTTGACGATTTATACAATCATTATAATAATCATTATCATGGTAGTAATGGTTCGTTTACACATGAACAAGGTTTTCCTAAGGGTACTGAAGAGTGGACGTTAGTATGTAATGTACGGAACCCCTATTCGTTGGTTGTTTCATCGTATTTAGATGTACTTACCGAGTATAGTGAAAATGGTAAAGAACTAAATTTCTTCGACTACCTTAAAAACATTCACTTTGCAGATGATAATATAGAATCCACAGGACCATTCTTTCTACTCCAATGGGATAACTTCCACAAGGAACCCGATTATATCATACATATGGAAACGATGGGTGATGATTTACGTAAGTTACCATTCTTTGAAAAAAACGAACACATGGAAAATGTAATAAGGGAATATATTGATGTGAATCATTTTAAAAATGGTTCACCTTTTGATGTTTATGAGGGACAATGGCAAAGATTTAAAAGGTTTTATACTCAAGAAATTGCTGACTATGTTTATGAAAGAATGACACCATATTTTACTAAATTTGGTTATAATAAAGATTCTTGGATATAAAGGTATTTATAATAAAACATTACAGATGGAATTAAGGCACATATTATTAGAGGGAAGGAAAGATGACTTCCTAAAGAAATTTAAAGAGAAGTTCACCAACGATGAGTTAAAAAGTATATTTTTACTTTCAAGAGATTTGGCTTCAAATCATAAGTACTTGATGTTTTTAGGTAATTCACTAAAAAGTGGGAGTATAGATATTAATAAAACTAAAGAGGTAATTGAGAATTTTATTAGATATCAAAAAGTTTTACCTGTTAAAGACATATATCTTTATGATGAGATATCAGACATACAAGACGCCATTGATGCACATGAAAATAAAGTCAGAAGAGATGTTAAAGAGCTTGATGGAGCCAAACAGATTTATGAGGACGAGAGGTTTGTGGTTGTAACACCTGAAACTCACGATGCGTCTTGTTATTATGGGGCGGGAACAAAATGGTGTACTGCATCTAAACAGGGTTCTAGTCACTTTGACACCTATAACCGTGATGGTAAGTTATTTTATATTATTGATAAAACTGCTAAGTCACAGGATAGGTTCTATAAAGTAGCGTTACTTCAAAAATATCATGGGGAACAAACGTTTTTTGATGCACCCGATAATGTTTTTAGTAAAAAATGGATATTAGGTACACCTGAATGGGAGAAAATTAATAGTAAAATACAGGAATATCTTAAAGATAACTTTAGTCGAGAGTTAAAAATATTCAAAGATAAAGAGTCTGCTCGAATGGAAATGAATAGAATTCGTGCTCAACAACAAATGCAAAGAAATGCAAGGAGATTACGTGATGCTCAAGATAGAAAAGATAATGATGTATGGTCATTGGAGGAGGATAATGATGAGGCTAATAAAGCGAATGCTGTTTTTGATGTCATCAAAGATGATTATGGTGCTGACATAGATGAGGATGAGGGTGAAACCATTTATAATTTAGTCCCTGCAGAATATGACCATTATGGTCTCACTACATTTGAATGGTTAGGTACTGACTTTGAAAATTCTGTCTGGATAGTTGGGGAATGGAATGAAGTATATGCTGCTGCGAAAGAGTCTCAAGAGAATCTTATTGAAGATACTGGACTTGAAGGTTTTAATCAAGGCTTCTTAGAGAGTCATATCGATGTTGATGAAGTACTTGAATACTTTGAGGAAATGTTCGAGAATGATGTTTATGAATCACCTGAAAGCTACTTTGATGAGGAGGACTTACCACTCTCCAGCGAACAAGAATCGAAAATTGAAAAATTAGAGAGTGAGTTAGATGAACAAAATGATATTATTTATAATTCAGATGATGAAGAATCAGTTGAAACTGCAGAAGGATATGTTGAGGATATTGAGTTTGAGATTAACAATATTAAATCATCACCTGAGGGAGAACCCACTGTCGGTATGGTTGAGAGTGCGGTTGAAGATAGACTTGATGATGTAAAGGATAATATCCTTAGTTATATGAATGATTATGGTATGGAATTGATAAATTACGTAGACATGAATGACTTAGTTGAGGATGTTTTAGATACGGATGGTTTAGGTAATACTTTAGGAGGGTATGACGGAGAAGAAAGTGAAACTGATGTTAATGGTACCACATATTACGTTTTTAGAGTTGAATAATTGTGTAACTTCATTATTATATATTAAAATTTCACTATGGAATACGATTGGATAATTGAACAACCAATAGACTTCGAATATAAACAATACTTAGTTTTAGACTACATTAAAAAAGTTGAGAATAAACTTGATAGTTTTGAACTATACCCATCTTTTCAAGAACTTACAATACACTATTCTAGTATGCAAAGAATACTGAGTGATGGTCAGTTTATTACACTTAAAAGATTACCTGAAGATTTTGACGATGAAATACTTTTAACCGATTTAGTATATAATAGTATTAGGACTAAAGGTGATGAAGAAAGTAATGAGATATTAAAAATAGCTGAGTATGCTTCTGATAAATTCAGGAATATGTTTATGGTGTCAAAAACATTATGGTCATTAGTTAATGATAGTATCAGTATTAAAAAAGTTATTAACGAAGAAAGTATTAAAGAACTTAAAAGGGGTTCTGGCTTTTTCTATTTCGTATACAAAAAAGAGTTCTACGTTTATCAATTTAAGATTAAGAGAATCACTAAAAAAACCATGGAAAATAAATGTTATATCGAAAAGATTTACCAGGGTAGTAAACACAATATAGGTGAAATAATTAACGAAAATCATCTATATAAGAAAAACGATGGAAATGTTTATAGAGGTAATGACCTCGACAAAGAAGAGGTGGAAGAAAGGATTAACACTGTCCCTTGGTTTGAGTTATCTATTAGTCAAGAATTCCCGTTAGATGGATGTTTAATATCTTTATTGAAGAGAAGGATTATGAGTTACATTTTTCAGACAGTGAAGTTACAAGAATTGAAAAACGATTAAAACATATATGGAAGTAAAAAAGCCAGATAACGTTGCTTATGATGAGAAATCAGGTAAGTATAATGCCAATGTATTACCATACGCCACTAATGTCAGTGGTCCCGTAATAAAGTTAGACGATGTTGGTGCATTTAAAGAAAGAGGAGTTCATCGAGTGCAAAAAACATTCAACGCAAAGTATAAAGAATTAGTTGATGAGTATAATCATTTGATTGATGAGGTTGAATTAAATGATATGATTTACAACTCAAGATATTCATTTGAACCAATAATCGGAGAAATTTATCATCTATATATTAGAAAGAATGGAAATTATTTCCTATCTTTGATATCACCAAAGGAATGGAATTTAGAACATATCACTTCGGTAAGACTTAATTCAGAACACAAATGGGTTTCAATAAAAGATATATAAGTAAAGATATTATTATTGGTCTAAATGAGAAAGACCTAAAAGTAAAACTAAGTGCCGATGCATTAATAACTACAGATGAGTGGTCTTCTAAGTTTATTGAACTTTATATGAGTGGTAAAACAAAAGATAACATTATTAATTTTTTAGAAAATGAAAAAAGAAAAGACAGATTTTGAAAAACTACAAGGTAAATTAAGATTACCTATCCACATTAGTTATATATCAAAATACATTTTAAGTAAATCAGAGGAGGAAACAATGGAGGTATTAGAAAAAGGTATTAATGAGGGTTTGATTGAAGAATCTAAGCAAAATGGTTATTATAAGTTAAAGAATCAAGGAAAAATATGAGTAAAGAAATGGTGAACCACCCTAACCACTATGGGGGTGAAGGTAACCCATATGAGGTTGTAAAAATCGCAGAAGGGACAGGTTTAGATAAGGATGCGTATCTTTTCAATGTATTAAAATATATTGTTAGAAGTGGTAAGAAAGATGAGAACCCACCTTTACAAGACCTCAAAAAAGCGTTATGGTATTTAGAAAGGCGTATAAAAACAATGGAAGAATGACGATTACTAATTACATGTTAATAGGTGTTATTGTTGGATTCTTAATGGAATATACTGTCAACAAAGTAACGGACCAAAGTTTTGGGTTTTTTGAGAGGTTATTCGTTGTGTTGTTGTGGCCAATTAGTGTACTTACGTTTATTATTGGGTTTTTTAAGAGATAAGAGAAATGAAAGAAATGAAAGAAATAATAGGAGACATTCACTGTTCAGATACAGTGAAGTTTATGAATGAGATGCCTGAGAAGTCAGTCGACTTAATTATTACCTCACCACCTTATGGTGTCGGTATTGACTATGATAGTTGGGATGACGATAAATACTTTGATGAGTATATGAGATTTACTCGTGAGTGGCTCAGTGCTGCGTATAGAGTGTTAAGGGATGATGGACGTATTGCCGTGAATATCCCTTATGAAATTAACCGTCAGAAGAAGGGTGGTCGTATCTATTTCTCAGCAGAGATTTGGATGGTGATGAAACAATTAGGTTTCGGATTCTTTGGTCTCGTAGATTTGGAGGAGAGTTCACCACACAGAAGTAAGACAACGGCATGGGGGAGTTGGATGAGTCCATCTGCTCCGTACATCTACAATCCAAAGGAGTGTGTTATATTAGGATACAAAAACTTAGCTAAAAAACAGGTTAAAGGGACACCTCAATGGAAAGGAGAATACCAAATGGTACCTAATGAAAAAATTGAGGGTGAGTTTAGAAAGAAGTTGGTGTATGAAGATGAAGATAAGAAAGACTTTATGTCTTTAGTATTTGGTCAGTGGAACTATTTTGCCGATACACAACAGAAAACTAAAGCAACATTCTCATTAGACATTCCGTATCGTGCAATTAAGATTATGTCTTATAAAGAGGATTTGGTCTTTGACCCTTTTAATGGTTCAGGAACCACGTGTTTGGCGGCTGAGATGTTAGGGAGACCTTGGTTGGGTTGTGATATTTCACCAAACTATGTTGAGGTGGCTAAGGGTAGAATAAAAGATTATAAGGATAGTCAAAAGCAAGTTGAACTGGATTTAAATGTTAATTAATGTAATTGATAAAGATACTATTATAGTTACTTCATCGAATAATAGAGTTAAGAAATTTAAAAGAAAAGACATGACAGGACCTGAAAAGGTCTGGTTGGATAATATAATTGCGTGTACTGTATCATTAACGAAAACCCCCCTTTAAAAAATAGGAGGGTTTTTCGTTGTTATAGATATTTATAGTAAACATTTATCAATGAGAACACATAGAATAGACGAATCGGAAAAGAAAAGGATTTTGAATCTACATGAAAGTGCCACTAAGAAACAATACTTAATGGAACAAAAAAATGATGGTTCAACTATGACTGCTAGCCAAACATTTTGGGATAACATTAAAGAGTTTGAGGGTGACCCAAAAAATAGAACGGGTGGTGTTAAAGACCCTAAGCTTATGGCGTATAAGGACACTAAAGGTATTTGGACGATAGGTTATGGACATACTAGTGGTGTTACTAAAGGTATGAAGATATCTAATGATATGGCACTAAAGTACTTATATCAAGATGCTGGTGAAGCCGCTGACTGTGTAAGAAGAATATTCAAAGAGTGGAAGAGTAAGGGATTGAAATATGAGATTACTCAGGGACAATTCGATGCGTTGATTTCGTTAGTATTTAATACAGGTTGTGATTCGGTTAGGTTGTCCGACTTTATTCAAAGTGTAAAGAAAGGTGATATGGAAAAAGCTGCCGAACAAATCAAAACATTTAAAACTTCAGGTGGTGTTGATAGAAGGAATAAAGAAAGTGAAATATTTTTATCGTAATGAAAAAATTAATTAAAGAATCAGGATTAAGGAATATCAAGGCATTATCTGATAGATATTCAAAGGCCAAAATATACTTCCACCAAGATTTAGATGGGGTGACTACGGCACTTGCAATGAAAAACTATCTAGAGAATAACGGAATCGACGTTGTGGATAGTGAAATAATACAATATGGTGATAAGGAATTTGCCGTGAAAAAACAAGACGCTCAAGGAGATACAATGCCGGTCTTGGTTGATTTTGCACATGGGAAACCGATGTTTGTAGTACATACTGACCACCACGATTCACAAAGTGGTGTGGAGGGTGATACGTCAACATCATTTAGGTCTTCACGTTCAAATGTTGAGACACTATCACAGATAATGTCACCTAAAGATATTTTCACTGCTGATGACATTAGATTAATATCGACTGTAGATTCTGCTGACTTTGCTAAGTATGGTTTAAATCCACAGGATATAATGAACTTTATATTTAAGTTGGATAAAGATAAGTCATTACAGAAAAATAAGATGGCGTTAGGTTTGGCGACTAACAAACTTATGTTAGCATATAAGAACAAACCAGGGTTTATGGAGGAGTTAGTGATGACTTCAAAACCATCGCTGTTAAATATATTTCAAAACATTAGAAGAATTGCTGACAGAGAAAACTATGCAAACGCATTGATGATGTCTGCAAACCAAGAAGACTATGTTGACCAAAGAAGTAAAGACCCTAAGTTGAGTTATAAAGATGGAATTCTTTATCAGTACGGAGGAGGTAGAATGTTTAAACCTGGTTCATACGATAGATACACACCATTTAAACTTCATCCTGAAGCTGACTTTTTAATTACTGTTTGGCCAATGGGATTGGTTCAAGCTTCATGTAATCCTTTTAAAGGGGAAAGAGAACTTAAGGGAGTTAACTTAGGTGAGATAGCACAGGAAGTGTTGAGTAAGTGGGAAGCAAAACTAAGAGAAAAGATTATACCATTATCAACTATTAAATGGATTTCAGAATCATCAAAGAGTTTTAGTGAGGAATCTATAGGATTTACAAACGCAGATTTAGAAGCATTCTATGGTGATAAAATTAAATCGATGGAAGGTGGTGAGAAATATATGGAGAACCTAAAATCAATAATGGACAAACCATTTAGTAAATTAACAGATGATGAGATGAGTCTATTGGATAATTTAGGTGTACCTGCTTGGGAAATGATACAAGCTAACTCAGGTGGTCATAAATGTATTACTAACATTGCGGCACTTAATTACTTTGGTAGAAGTAAGAGACCACCACAGGGTAAGTATAAGTACAATAAAGATTCAGGTGATGCACCATATGTGAAATTCTCTAAGATGATTGGTGAAGAATTCTATAGAAAACTTAAAGAAAAGATTAACGAGTCTAAAGGATTGAATGAATCCGTTTTAACTGAATCCACATCATTTATCTTCCCAATTGGTAATAAAAATTTTAATATAGGTTATGACAAAGCTGGTTTAGGTGGGGGTAAAAAAAAAAGGTATTAAATAAAGACGAGGCAATTCACAACAGTGATTATGGCTCAGGAGATGACAAACATCAACAAAGAGGGGGTCATTTAGGTGTTGATATATTTGCACCTAAAGGTACACCACTAATTTCAGCTACGGATGGTAAAGTAATTAAAATTAGTAGAAAAGATATGGGTAATGGAGGTAAAACTGTTAGTGTACTTACGAATGGTATTGTTTATTATTACGCACATTTAGATTCCGTAACTAGTGAAATTAAAAAGGGTGATGAAATAAATAAAGGTACGTTTATTGGTACAGTTGGGAACAGTGGTAATGCTAAAGGAACTCACCCACACTTACATTTTTCCATGTATGAAAAAAGAAGTGGTTATACGAGAGGAACGATTGACCCTTGGCAATATTTAAAAGATAGTCTTGATGGAGGGGAGTTAATGGTTATTGAACCAGACCAAGTAGTTGATAAAGTTGAAGGAACCATTACTCGTGGAGATTTAAGTATTGATGACATATTAAAAAACAAAGACAACTCTGAATTAATATCGATAGGTTCACAAGGTGAGGGTGTTGAGGAAATACAAAAAATACTTGATAAAGAAGGATATGATTTAGGTGAAGATGGTATAGACGGTATCTACGGACCGTTTACTATGAGTGCGGTTAAAAAGTTTCAAAAAGATAATGGTTTGAATTTAATTGATGGTATAGTAGGGATTGAAACCTCAATAGAATTTAGTAAGCACTAATAGTGTTAAAATAAGGAGAAGGAGACGATGTCTCCTTTTTTTATACCCATTTGTTTAGACATACCTGCAGGTAATTCTAATACTTTATCTCCATATCCGTTATAATTGTCACACTCAGTTTCAATTTCACAGATTGGGCAGTTTTCATGTATGGTATCTACTTCGTCACCATTTATGAATATGATGTCTAAAGGTATTATACAATCATACATCCAAAATGATTGTTCACCTTTTGACGGCATTAAAAAGTACATTCCACCAAATTCGTCATTAAATGTTTTACCTTGCATACCTTTTTTTATTGAGTCAGTGGTGACGCAAAGTTTGACTTTAATGGTGTTATTATCTATTATTACTTTCATATAGATATAAATATATAAAAAAGTATAATATGAAAAGGTACTCAGGTATAATAGTTAGACACGATAATAAAGTATTACTATGTAAGAGAAATTCAGACACGACATTGCCAGGTCATTGGTCTTGTCCTGCTGGGAGTGTTGAGGAGGATGAAGACCCCTTAAATGGAGCGGTTAGAGAATTTTATGAAGAAACTAATGTTGAGCTATTGAATAGTCCAAAATTTTGTGGTATAATTAAGAGAACCAATAGGGACGGGACTAAAATTAAGGGTCAGATGTATTGTTACCTTTACGACAGTGAAGATAGGATTATACCTGATTTAGATAAAGCCACTGATGGAGATGAACACACAGAATGTGGTTACTTTGGAAAGGATGAGTTACCGTCACCAATGACAGAACAATTTAATAAACTATTAAAAATTATTTTAAAATGAACTTAATGTATCAAGCGTTAGTAAAGAAGTATGAAGCCGATTTAATCGCAGCCAAGGCAACACTAAATGTGTATTTCCATAACTCAGTTGGGATTGGTGAACACCCACAACACTTAGAGGAAATGGATGAAATGGTTGACAAAATGGCGACAGCAAAAGATAAGTTGGAGACTTTAAAATCCGAATTTGACAACAATGGTGTGGCGATTTAACACCTTATTACCACAAAAAGATAAAAAAAACTTGACGAATGTAAAATTTTTAGTATATTCGTATAACTTTTAAGGGAAACAGATATATTTATATCTTACCCAACTTTAAAAAAACATAAAAGTTTATTTGACAATCTAAAATTAAATCTTTAGATTTGTAATAGTAAAAAAGTTAAGAGAAAAGTTCTTTGAAATATTAGATGTTGGTTACGGATAACTTTTGAATGTGTCTTATGACATATCCTTTCCAAAAAGAAAAAAGTAATCAACACTCGGCGGTTTAGCGTCGTTAGATAAACCTGGTAACAGGACTAAAGGGACGGAAGGTAGAGTAGTATCTATTGGAAGTTCGCAGAGTACAAATGTATTCTGACAACTAAACAAAGTGGCTACGGCCGACTCCCTAAGGGCAACTGCTAAAGGGATGAAGTCATTCTGAGTCCGTGGAATATCAGAGTTGAGATGGTGACATCAATAGGAAAAGCTACAGGTGACGGTTCGACACACCCTGTCAGGTGTTGTAGGGCTGGGTACCAGTACGATGGGTTTCCGAAACGATTAAAAGTTAACGAGGTCCTGACGTATCGTAAGTTGACAGACTTACAGAGAGGTGTGAAGCATTTTGTTCTCCAAAGGAACGAACCTTCTCCTGAAGCACATCTTTCATAAATCCACATTTTGCTACTATTTTAAAAATAGATACACAAGCAAAAGACTTCAGGCGTTGATAACGAAAGGTGTCTAATACTCCGAGTAGAAACTAACGGAGTCATTGAACTGACGGCAAGTCATTCGATGTCAATTACGAAATACCTGTTGGGACGGCCATCCCTTAGTGAACTCGCAAGGTTTGACAGAATAGAGTAGTGGTTGAGTAGTTATTAACGAATACGAGTGGTTAACGTAAGTAACCGACACTGACTTGATACTGTGGGCAACTACAGTGGATAAATGAGCAACCGTTATAGGGTAATCTCATTAAAGACAGGTCATATAAACGTGTAATCTCAGCGTTCTATACCACATATACCTTCCTTAACCTCAGAGTAGCCCTCTGAGGTTTTTTTATGCTCATACTTGTGGTAATCAGATATTTTGTTTATATTTGTATAACAAAAGAAATTAACTATGGTATTAGATAGAAACATAAAAATCATTCACCCACAATTTGGTCAACTATTAAATGATAACTACGCTGACGAGGTTCAGTTCAAGTTGTTCCTTCAGATGGTACACTCTTGTGTGGAAATGAAACAGGACTTATCGTTCTTCAACGGACGTGATTTTTTAGTTAATATTCCGCATGACTTACTACGTCAGTCAATCATTTTGGGTAACGTCACACCACAGGAGGAATTAACGTTGGGTCAATATGCAGTTCATAAATCTAAGATGGAGGACTAATGTATAAAGTTGGTGGTTCGGTTGTAATCCCTTCAGATAAGGCGATTAAGATTATTCAAGAAATTGAAAGGTTTGATGACGATGTAGTTATTTACACTACGGATGGTAACGCTTATGGTATTAAGGAATGTAGGACGGTTGATGATGAGTTCAATAAAGAGATAGAAAAATTATTCAATAAATGGAAGATATAACAAATTTTAATGATAGGATTTATATTACTTCGGATGGGAGTATGGTTCATCCTAAGGAGTTGAATACGAAACATATAGTTATTAATGTAGCGTCTGAGTGTGGGTATACCGACACTAACTATAAGGACTTAAAGGAGTTCTTAGATGTGGTTTATAAAGAAGAGGTTACGATTTGGTTGTTCCCTTCCAATGATTTCGGTGGTCAAGAGCCAGGAACGAATGAAGAGATTAAGATGTTCTGTGACAGTTATGGTGTGTTAGATTACCCCAATGTTTATTTAATGGATAAAGTCGTTCTAAAGGACTCTGAGTTATGGCATTGGTTACAATATACCAATGAGGGTTCAACTCAATATGGTCATGACTTCGAGGCGAAGTGGAACTTCTACAAATATCTTATTGATGAGGATGGTGAGATGTGGGGTTTATCGTATTCTGAGGAGAGTCTGTTGGATGAAGAGGTAATGGGTTGGGTGAAGACACCTATTATTACCAAAGAAGAAAGAGGTGAAATCTTGAGAGAGATGATGAGAATGGACCAAGAGATGGGTTTATATGACGAACCTAGTGAAATGGTCAAAAAAGATAATGATGAATCTTGATTTAACGAAAGAATTGGATTATCATTTATTTCCCGAAAGGGTGGTGGAGTCGCCGACCTCGTGGACAAAACCATGTCGGCCCTAAAGGTGGAGATTATTCTCCACCTTTTTTAATTTAGTGATATTTATATGTATGGATTTTATAAACATTCTTAAAGGTGTGATTTCAGAACAGACAGATGTACTTCTAACTGAGGGACATTCGTGGAGTTCAACTAAAATTGGTTCACCTTTAAAGAGTCCAGGTCGGTGTAATAACTACCATGAGTTTAGGCAGAGATATAATAGTGGTAATGGTGGATATCACGATGCTTGTGATATACCAGTTACGGTAGGTACTGCTATTTTCGCACCACATGACGGAAAGGTTAGTGAAGTCAGCGGTGTTAGAGGTGCATGTGGTAATGGTATCATCATCAAAGGTAAGGATGGAAATGGAAATAAATTACACTCAGGTTTCTGTCATTTAAGGTCTCGTGAAGTGACTCAAGGTAATGAGGTCAAAAAAGGTGATATAATCGGTTATACTGGTGGTAAAGTAAATGAGCCAGGTGCGGGAACATCTACAGGGCCACATTTACATTGGACATTTAAGGTTAACGGAACACCTAAAAACCCATACACTTATTAAAATCCAGCTTATTATTAATTAAACGATATTTATATACAAATCAAACATAATATGGCACAAATTATTTTAACAGAAGAACAATTAAAAAAACTTACAGCATCTTTAACGGAAAATAAAGATGGTTCTTACATGGCTAAACAACAACTATTTACCATTGCAACATTAGCCTACAAAATGTGGGAAATAATGGAAGATGGTGAAGAAATTGAAGATTGGATGGAAAGTAAATTAGCACAAGCTGAACAGGGCGTAGTTGCCGTAGTTAAGGCTTATATGTATGATGAGGTTGAGGAAAACATGAAAGGTATGGGTAAATTAGACTATTCCGATTTAGTGATTGGGAAATAGTACTAAATAGTTGATTTTTAAAGACCCCTTTGTTATAATAGACGAAGGGGTTTTTTATTGCCCTATAACCTTATAATTACAATAACAAATGAATGTACTGAGATTTAACACAAAAGAACACACAATGTCGGTTGTGTTCAGTGATGGTAGTGGACCATCAGAAACTAAAGAAAACGTGATGACTATTAAAGACTATAATGGATATTACGAAGTCCTCCAAAGACAATCAAATGAAAAAAACGCACCTATCTATAGATTTCCTATCAATAATACTATGATAGTATATACACATGAATAAATTAGACAGGGACTATATCGAACTATTAAAAGACATTATGACAAATGGTGTCGAGAAAGATGACCGTACAGGTACAGGAACTATCTCAGTATTTGGTCGCCAGATTCGACATGATATGAAAGACGGGTTTCCACTATTAACCACAAAGAAGATGGCAGTCAAAACTATGATGACTGAATTGAAGTGGTTTCTTAAAGGAGATACCAACATCAAGTACTTAGTTGATAATGGCTGTAATATTTGGAATGGTGATGCTTATAAGAAGTACGCAGAACAATTTGTTCCCGGTTGGCATGGTCCTCGATATACTCAAGAACAATTTATTGAGTTAATTAAAACTAATGAAGCTTTTGCTAGAGATTGGGGAGAGTTAGGACCAATCTATGGAAAACAATGGAGAGAATGGAAAACTGAATCGATTATTAAAACTACTCTCAAAGACCCATTATCAGGTGAAGATACATATGTGAATGGTACTAAGTATATTGACCAAATCAAAAATCTAATCAACGACCTTAAAACAAATCCAGACTCAAGACGATTGATGGTTAATGCGTGGAATGTTGGTGAGTTGGACCAAATGACACTCCCACCATGTCACTATGGATTCCAAGTTTATACACGATTAACTACTAGAGAAGAAAAGATTGTTAATCCTGGGAAATACAGAGCAATCTCTTTAATGTGGAATCAAAGAAGCGTAGATACTTTTCTCGGGCTTCCATTTAACATTGCTAGTTATGGGACTTTATTAATGTTATTAGCTGAGGAGTGTAATATGATTCCTGGTGAACTTATTGGTAACTTAGGTGATACTCATCTATATAAAAATCACATTGACCAAGCTAATGAGCAATGTGGTAGACAATCCTATGACTTACCAACGATTGAGTTATCGAATGTAGATACAATAAACGGTGAGTTTGACTATGAGATTAAAGGTTATAAATCACACCCAACAATAAAAGCACCGTTATCGAATTAAAAAATATAAAATATATAAGTTATGGAAAATTACAAAACGGATTACTACAATCCAGAAACATTTGAAAAATCAGAAATTGAGACTAAAATACCTGTTGATTTAGTTAATCAGGTAAAACAAACATTAGATAATATAGAGGGTTATATGATAACACCTACTATGATTAACCCAGAAGATAATTCTGTTGTGTTTGGTGTTATGAATATTAATGGCAGAACATTGAAATATAAAGTAACCATCACACCCAACAATTAAATCACCCCTATCCAATTAATATGAAAAAGAGAGAAGTAATGAAAACATTAAAACATAAAGTGATGAGACTCATTCGTAGTGACATGGTACAAAATATATTACCATGGTTTATGATAGGACTTACATTACTAATATACATGAATAGACAAAAATAAATTATGGACCATATTGAGTTATACAAGATGCAGTTACAGACTGTTAATGTAAAAATGGAGGAATTAAAAAAAGAAAATGAAAAACTGATGAATGAGTTATTGGATACTCGAGATGAGGTTTACGATTGGAAAGAAAAATATAAAGAGTTAAGAAAGACTGTAACGGGTTAATGTATTTTTATGAGGGACATAAAAGGAGGTCTAATAGAATTTATAAGAGAAATGTATGTGATTCAATACTCTTCCAGTCCCAAACCTCGTTTGGTTATCAAACACATTCACGAGGACTTCAAAGACAAGGACATCACCATAGTACCAATTACTGTAGGAAGAAACGTGAACGTGGATTTCATTTGGGGTAAGTCAAAGAAGGTTACTGCGATAGATTTATACCGTAAAGATTTCAATGATATGCCAGGGAATGTGATGAAGTTTTTTCGTCACAAAAGAAGTTTGGATTTCTATGATTTCTTAACTGAGAGTGATGAACCTGTTACGATTCCGTTGAATATGATTACTGAGGAGTTTCCTTTATTATTTCCTATTGAGGAAGTTGAATAAGTTATCAACGGTTTCGAAGTCACCTGAGCTGGCTTCACCATATATACCATGGGTGGTGATAATCATATCACTAATTCCGTAAAATATGACTTCATATAAAGGATAATAATCTTCATATATACCTTCATCCCAAATCCATCCTGTACTACGTAAACAATCGTAGAAATCAACAGCGACTGTGGTGTCGTATTGTTCTGTTTGTGCAAAGGCTATTGAACGTAATAATGCATCTAATATTTTCTCTGGTGTTTCATAGTATGGTTCACCATCTTCACCACCATTCATGTGGAAATCTCTTAAAGACTCGGCAGTTATCTTTACTGATTCTCCTTTACCATTAGACAATAATAGATAATCAGGTACAATATTCGTAAAAAAATAAATGTAGTTATCTGAAGGTTCTATAGATGATTTCATTACTTTAGTGTTAACGGTAGTAATAAAAAATTTACCCATTTTAGAATTAACATTAATAAATGTGGTTGGAAATGTTACAGAATCAGATTGTATTTTTTCTAAACTATTGTCAAAACAATCGGTGATTGATTGACTTATAAAGGCATCGTTGATTGGATTACCCTCCAACTCTTTTCCGTTATGGTTAACTACAAAATCATAGTTTTTCCAAAAATACAATGCATCAGGAAAATATCGACTGGCTTTACTAAAGTTTGAGTATACGGTTTCCATTATAAGTCTTTTGGTTATAACGGGTAATTTATCACCTTCACTAACAAAATCGACGATGAATGTGGTTCCATCATAATCATAAGATATGTGATAACCATCACCTGATGAAAAAATGGAATTTAATAGGTTTACTATAATTCCTTTCCCTTTATTTAATTCTTCTGTATTCATATAATTGAAGTATTAATTATAAATACTATGAACCCAATAAATAAGATTATTCCTGAGGTCTTTTCCACCCTCACTTATGAGTTTGGAGAGGAGAAGATTATCTATGATATTACCTATGAAAGTGTGATGACTTGGGACTTTGAGGGTTCACCGAGATTAAGTACGGTGGTGAAGTTCAACAGACAAACACCAAAGACGAAGGTAACAGTGGCGAATAGGGTCCTCAACGAACATTTATGGAAAGAGATGAATGATAAATGTCACTATCTTGGTGTGAATCATATTCATGTTAGTCTGAGTAAAGATATTAGTAAGACCGAGTGTATATAATAATAATATGAAGTATTTATTAGTATGGATATAATCGATAAATATTTTCAGGTTGTTGGTGATAAGTTAGATAATCATGTAATGAAGTATTTTGGCTTTAACCGAGAAACGGAGACTCAAGCAGAACTTAGACTTGCAAATAAGTTGGGTATTGAGGGTATTGATGAGATTATGAAAGAAAAGACCAAGAACGTAATCAACATTTCTTCAGGTGGTTATGATATGAATGTCTTTATAAAGAATTGGGACATAACTAAAGGGTCTGATGAACCCGATGTTTATGATAATAATCTTTGGTATATTGATAATATTGATGTTGCTGTTGACCCAAAATCTACCGTTGAAGTCATTGGTGGTAATGGTCACGAATATGAGTTAGGTGATTTGTATAACTATTCAGATATTGATGAGTTGAATGCGAATTACAACACTGAAGACAACCCGATTACTGAAGACGATATCTATGAGATTGGTTATGAAGTTCAGGATTTGATTAGAGATTGGTTGTATGAAAAAGTATATCCACTTACTGGTGTTAATTTTGAAGATGTACATCCTGGTAATGAGAAAGTGGACCAATTGGTTGAAAGTTACGGGTTGAACGAACAATATGATGGTTATGAAGTTGAACCATTCGCCTTACATTCTGATATCTTTGAAAAGATGTGGAATGGATTCAAAGACAATAACTTATTGAGAACATATTTGAGTTTGAGAATGAAATTCCCAAAAAGAGAAAAGTATGTTGATTATTTTTATGAGTTCATCAGAAATAATGGTGAACACATCCAAAGAAAAGAGGAAGAAAAGAATTAATAGTTAATCCACCAATCCAATTCTCTTTCACTTATAAGTTCCATCAGGTGTTCGTATTTCTTAACAATATCCCAAACCGTATCTTCAAATAGTTCTATTCTTTCATCAGGAATATCTTGTCCAAGTGCTTCTACTGTTAAACCTGGATAGTCATCTTCACGATAATGAACGTTAATCAACGCATGATTGACTTGTTCTGTGGTAAAATCTCTCTTTTTTAATTCTTGTTTTAGTTCTTTTGTTGCGTCGAGAGCTTCATTATCAAGGAAGTCGTGGTTGATATAATTAATACCGATGTAAATTTGGTTACTTAAACCTAAATACTTTTCAACGGTATCAATAACACTTTCTAAATCGAAAACTACATCAATGTACTTTTCATCAAAATTTTCGTGTCTGGACATAATTCTACTTACATCGATATCGATATCTAAACTGATATAATCTTTATCATGATGTGGCATTCTATATAAATTATATGAGACATCTAACCCATTAAAGTATAATGTTTGAAGTAGTTTCTTTACTGAGGAAAGTATTATGTCTTCATTTTCATCGTCTACGCTACCTGGTGTTGATGGTACTTTCTCTCTATCTTCATTGATACCTTCTTCCAAAGACATGGACCAAATCTCATCTTCTTTTTGTTCTTCGTAGTTTTCATTGAAGTCCAACTGCACTTGTTCTAAGTCCATATCAATAATACATTGACCTTGAGAACCTTCATTGATTTCCCAACCAGGAAAGTCTCTCAACATTCTGTAGAACATATCTTCAGCTGGTCCATATAGTTTGGTTTCTCCATTAAAATCTGAATTACCACCATCTTCGATATATCCTGAGTCACCACCACCATGAAATTGGAATGTGATGTTACCTCTACAGATTTCTTCTTTTTTACAATAGTGGTCAATGATTTGTTTTACTTCTGGTTCATCTTCAGTGTCTACTATTACTGTTTGTGTATCTTCAGTAAGGTATTCAGTATAAAGTTCAAGGATTGATATAGTTTTTGAATCGGGATAAAGTCTTAGTTCAAAACCGTAAGGGTCTTCCCCAAAACTATCAAATTCATTTTCGTGGTTGTTGATGAGTACTTCCAATTCTTGGGTGATATCTAATGGTAGTCGGACGTTACCTCTATTTTGATTACGTTGTGAAACGCAAAACCATTGATTACTTTGGTCGTGAAAGTTCATAGAGTAGAAGTCACCTTCTTTTTCTGCGTAATTACACCCATTTACTTTCAGGTAATCAAAAACCAATAGTAATTTCTTTTTTAAGTTTGCGTCCATAGATTATAAATATTAGTCTTCTATGTTTAGTTTCATAGTTTTCATCATCCATATCGGCTTTTTCTGTGATTGGATACCTTCAATCCATTCTTTTGCGGTTGGGACGTGATTATTACAATCCTCTCTTACGTGTTGTTCACCTATATAACGAGTATAAACGGTTTTGCCGTCACTATTCTCAAAGGACAGACCGAATAGTCTTTCACATTCAAATATACCTTCAGAGTGGTGTCTAAACATCCTGTGATAGATGTGTGAGTACCATCCTTTGGTCTCATCGAACCATTGGTGTATATGGATATAATCTTCAGGTTTACCTCCGAATTTGTTAACTGAGGATATTGAATGTTGCCAAGGATGTGCCATTGATAATTACTTTAATTTTTTTCATTGTATGTTATACTAAATAATAAAATAGTTATTAAATAAATAAAATGAAAAGAATGAAAAACTTATTTTTAGGGTTACTATCCTTAACACTATTGATGACTTCTTGTAGTAATAACAAAGAAGTTAAGTATGTTAGAAAAAATGCAAATTCGATTGAGGCTCAATCGGACGTTGAAGCGTTAGATAACGCAATGAGAATTATGAAACAAAGGGGTTGTGAAGACCCTACGAGTTGGTATTATCAATCAGCAATTCACTGGGTTCCAACAAGAGTTAAAGATAATCAATTATGTGAGTCGTATACTGATTGGACTGAGTTAAAAATTGCGTGGGATGAATGTACTCACTCACATAGTGGTGCTGAGGAAATCAATTTCTTGATTTGGCACAGAATGTATATTTGGCATTTAGAAAAAATTGTTAGAGAAACTTCAGGTAATAAAGATTTTGCATTACCATATTGGGGTTATACAAATTACAATAATTCAGATAAGGTAATGCCAAAAATGTGGAGAGACACTACAAGTAGTTTGTATGAGTCAGATAGATTAGATTCATTGAATCACGGTTTACCAATCATGGGTGCGACCCGTAGGATGTTAGCAGGTGAATATCCAAAGTTAATGAATATTACTGATTACCAAACGTTCAACAAAAATTTAGACCAATCAATTCATGGTGGTATGCACAATTACATTGGTTCAGGTAATGCGGGTGTTGAGGAACACTACAATATTATTTCACAAAAAAGTTCAACAACTGGTATGATGTCAGATGTTGCGACTGCTGCTTTTGACCCAATCTTTTGGGCTCACCACTCAAATATTGATAGAATGTTCCAACAGTGGTTAAACTCACCAAATGGTCAGAAAGTGACCTTACAACAATTGGAAGAGAATCCTTGGAAGTATGAATTTTTTGATGAACACGGTAGATTAGTAAATTACACACCTGCTGAGGTTATGGCGGTAATCTATAATATGGATTACGATTATGATGATACTAAAGTTGTTGAGAATCTTAAATCGGGTATTGCGATTATTGGTGAGAAAGAAGTTATTTCATTCGCATCACCAAACCGTATTTTTGATGGTGAATCTATGATGGTTGGTAGTATCTCAAAACCTGCAGATTATAATCACGATAAAGTATTATTAGAGATTTCAACGACTTTTGATGAGCAACCATTAGGTTTGTATGAGATTTTTATTAATCATCCTGATGGAGAATCTTTTGATGTAGAATCATCATCTTACATAGGTTCAGTAAGTTTCTTTGGTGCGAATCACGGAGACCCAAGAAACACTCAATGTTATAAAGGGTGTTGTAGTCCTATCAGTGAAGATGGTAAATTAATGACTGTATTTAAGTTTGAACTTAATACTGAAGATGTTTATGATATCACAATTTTTAGTACTGAACATAATGAAAAGTTTGGACTAAAAATAAATAAACTCGCTTTAAGAAATTACGAACTGTAATCTTTTTGAGTGTAAATTAAAAAATAAACTAACCCTCACAGAAATGTGGGGGTTTTTTATTTGTAGTTACAATATATTTATAGAGTATGGAAAAAGAAGAAATTAAAGAATTGGAAGATATTTTCAGAACTGAAGAGTTCAAATCCCTACCTATGATGCAAAGGTTGTGGATAAGATTAAAAATTGCATTCATACAAACAATATCATTATGAGAAACTTATTAAATAACATTACTGACACGAGAATGGTTTATCTGTTAATGTCAATCGTCCTTTTAGTGGGTTATGTATTAAATATTTGGGGTGTGGTACTCTTTGTTATTTGCATGTTGAACGTTGGTGTATGGACAGGATTTTGTCCTTCTAAATGGTTTTTCGGGAAGTGTGGATTTAAGAAATCAGAACTATAAATAATGAGTGCAATTTCAAACATATCAATAAGGTCTAAGATATCATTAGGAATAGCGGCATTGATTATGTTGACATTCTTTTCTGTGCAATCTTGTATTGTTTTTGGTATATGTGAAAACACAATGAATTTAGCACAATTCGGATATGCTTGTGTAATTGCGTTTATTCCACCCTTCTTTATGGTTATTAGTGAACTATTAACAAACATTACACTCAAAGAGGAAAACGTGAATGCTCAATTGGAGGGTATTAGTAAATCTAATTTGGTGGTGACAATGTCTATTGATGGTAATATATTGTCAGCTAACGACAACTTCTGTGATATTATGGGATGTCCTGAAAAGAATATAGTAAACAAACCACACACTGCTATGGTTACACCGGAATATGCTAAGAGTAAAGAATATGTAGAATTTTGGGACACACTTAGAAAAGGTAATAGTGTTACTGGAGAATTCGAAAGGGTTGCGAAAGATGGTTCAAAAAAATGGTTATTCGGAAATTATACTCCTATCAAAGATGGAAATGGAGATTTCACCACAGTCTTAAAAATTGCCACTGATGTCACTTCACAACATGATGCTGAAGTTATTTTGAATCAAAAGAATTCTTATTTGGAACATGCTGCTAAGATTCTAAGACACGATATGCATTCAGGAATTAATACTTACATGCCGAGAGGGTTAAGGTCCTTGAAAAGAAGAATGACTGAAGAGCAAATTAAAGAATTGAAAATAGACGCACCTTTGAAAATGTTGGAAGAAGGTTTGAAACACACACAAAAAGTTTATGCGGGGGTTAAGGAGTTTACCAACTTAGTTAAACAAGAGGTTCAATTAGAAAAACAAAAAGTAAACTTGAAAACCATCCTTGGTGATTATTTGTCTTCCACTTCATATGTTAAACAAGTGGTTATTGATGAATTACCTGAAGTTGAAGTTAATGAACCGTTATTTTGTACCGCAGTGGATAACTTAATTCGTAATGGTCTGAAATACAACGATAGTCCAACAAAGTCTGTAATGATTTATATGGAAAATGAAAAAACTTTGATTGTTCAAGACAATGGACGAGGAATGAGTCAAAGTGAGTTCTTAGAGTTATCTAAACCCTATACAAGAAAAAAAGACCAAAAAGAAAGTGGAAGTGGATTGGGATTGAACATTTGTATTGCAATCCTACAAGAACACGGATTTTCCATATCAGCCGAAAAAACAAATTACGGAACTAAAATAAAGATTATTATTAAATAAAATAAAGATGATTAATTCACTTATGTTAATTGATGATGAAGACCTATTTCACTTGGTCTTCGAAGATGCATGTAGTATACTGGACATAACTCTTTCATTAGAGGCACTAAACTCTTCAGATGAGGCAGATAAAAAATTTAAGGAGTGGTTTCCTGATGACGTAAATCACGAACGTCCTGAGTGTGTATTTGTTGACTTAAACATTATAGGTTCTTCATTCAATGGGATTGAAATGGTAGACAAGATAAACCATGAATACGGAAATGGATGTGTTATTGGAATCATATCCTCTTCAGATGATAACCAAGAAATTGAAAAGGCAAAGAAAGCTGGTGCTCAGTTTTGGATTATAAAGTCTGATGATATTGAACCACGTTTGGAAGAATTCAGAGATGACTATGAAGGATATAAAAATAAAACTAATCCATTCAAAGTTTATAAGTAAATGATAAAAAAATTACTACATATATTAACTTACCATGATTCAGAACCCACGGAAATTATTCAAGGTCTGATATGGTTTATCTTTGCCCCTGCGGTATTGATGATGGAAAACCCCAATCTTTGGTATGTTGGAATCATGAGTTCTTTTATTGGGTTTGGTACGTTATACTCAGTGGTGTATAGTAGTTTAGAGAGAAGAAAACTATTCGGATATCTATATGGTATAATTTCTATATTATTCGTGGTGATTCACTTTTATGATTATGACCCAAACTCGTGGAGTCATATGAATTGGGGTTGGGTTGTAATTGCTATCAGTGCTTTGAGTAACATCAGAAGAATCAATCAAAAAATTAAATCTAAAAGAATAGATAAAATCAAAGACGATATATCTAAAATGTATAGAGAAGATTTGGAAGATAAAATCAAACAACAACAAGAGGATAATTTTAACCTCAGAATGGAAAATATAAAATTAAACGATAGATTAAAAGATTACGAGTAATGGTTAGTGAAATTTTGTTCTCAACCTCTTTATTATTTTTAGGTGGAGGTTTGTATTTTGGATATAATTCTTTCAACTCACTTCAAAGTAAGTTATCTGCGATGATTCTATTGATAGCAGGTTTAACGTATATGTATATGTCACACATAATTGGTTTGGATGATACCACAAACCTTAGAACATGGAGATATATGGATTGGACTTTTACTATTCCGATATTAATATATCAGATGTATACATTCTTAAAACCTAAATTTAGAAAAATTGGAACATTGTTAATGTCAATTTCTTGTATGTTGGGAATGTTATTATTTGGTTTCTTGGGTGAGACATCTATTATAACTAAACTTTTTGGTGGTTTCATAGGTACTATGTTTTCGATATATACTTTCGTGAGTTTGGCGAATGGAATTAAGAAAGAACAGTTAAATTTTTATATTGGAGTATTAACTTTATGGATGTTTTATCCTATCGTATACTTTATGACTGATTCTTTACTAACTATTGTATTGTATTCAATCGTCGATTTAACAGCAAAATTAGGTGTGGCCATATACATCCACACTAAATATGAAAAATGAAAGTAACCCCTGAAGTAAAAGAAGTTTTATTAACTTTAGCCAAAGAGAATAAAATATATTTGGAAGGAAATATATTAAAGGTTCTCAAGGCGGATAGTGATGACAAAGAATTTGAAGAATATCTAAAAGTTTGTAAGGATAGAGATGTCACTGCCAGAAAGAAACGTCTTCAGGTAACAAAACAGGTTCAATCACAAAACAAAGACTTGGTTGCAAAACAACAAGAAAATGATGATTTAATGATTGAACTTCAAGAGGCTTTGAATGAAGCCAAAAATGCTGAGCAAATCGCAGAGTCTTTGAGAAAAGAGGCTGAACAAGGTAAGGAAAAGGCTTTGGAGGATTTGGAGGTCATGCAAAAGAAGACTCAGTTTGAGTTGATTAGTATTATCGTGAAGTTGGCTTTGGGTGTTATTGCGGGTGTAGGTATACTCACAACAATCTTATACTTATATATTTTAAGTAGTGGTTTAGATTCTAAGATAATTGAAACCACATGGTCTAATCTATTTGGTATCTTGTTGACGAACTCATTCAGTATTGTCGGAACTATCATGGGTGTAAAATACGCTTCTGAAAGTAAGGGGTGATTAAAATAAATTAAAAACTAACCCTCACAGAAATGTGGGGGTTTTTTATTATCTTTACCGTTTAATATAAAATACTTATTATTATGGATGACCAATTTGAAGACTTCGTAGACTTTTACGATAACGATGTCGATTCTGAGCCTACGTTCTCTGAAGATTAAAGACAAAAACATATGAAAAAATTATTACTAATAGTGGTATGTGTGTTTTTTACATACACCACTTTTGCTCAAACAGAAAGAGAACAAAAGATTCAAAAGGTGGAACAGAAACGTTCTAATACCAACTCTTTTACCAATCCTAATACCAATTCTAATACCAACTACAATAATGGATATCAGAACGGATATAACAATGGTTATAATGATGGTAGGTGGAATAACAGGTGGGGTAGAACACCGTATTATTACAACCCATATGATGTTGGATACTATCCTTATTGGAATACAAATAGAACGTGGGACCGACACGAATATGTGATGACTACAGACCCGTCATTGGTTGAGAGAAATAACTTTAATCCAATGAGATTTTCAATGGGTGTGGTGGTTGAACAGGATGCATTCCAAACTCAGATGTCGCCATATATTATTACAGGACGTGAGTCTTTTATGGTTATTCAATACCACACGACCTTACCATTGATTTATCCATATTACGATAATATATCAACGTGGGAAGTGGAAGATTGGGGAGATGAATCTGCTGGTAATGTGGAAATCAAAGGTGATTTTTCCATTGGTGCTGGTAGAACGATGGACCGATTCTCACCATTTGTTACTGTGGGTATTACCTCAAGAAGGAGATATGATGCGTACTACGATGAATTGTTTGTATTGTCTTCACACAATCAAAACGGTATTTACCTCATTAACGAACAACGACAAACTAATATGAGTATTCGTGGAGGTTTACTATATCATTGGAATTATTTAGAATTACTCGGTCAAGCTCGTTACGACGGTAGATTTGGAATTGGAATGGGTCTTGGTATTAAATTATAGATTATGAAATTATTATTAACACTTCTTGCTACGGTATTATTGTTGACCTCTTGCAAGACAACACAAGAACTACAAACGGTAGACTACGTGGACCTCGAAAGGTATCAGGGGAAATGGTATGAGATTACAAAGATACCAAACAGGTTTGAGAAGAACCTTATCTATGTCACTGCTAACTATACACTAAAAGAAAATGGGAAGATTAAAGTCCTCAACGATGGGTACAATACCAAAAAGGGAAAGTATGAAAAGGCTGTAGGTGAGGCTAAAGTCAATGGACCTGGTAAGTTGGGTGTAAGTTTCTTCAAACCATTTTATGGTGATTATTATATAATGGAACTCGATGAGGATTACCGATGGGTATTGGTGGGTTCACCATCAAGGGATTACTTATGGATTCTTGCCAGAACACCACAAATCTCTGAAGAGTTGATAACTGAATTATCGAAAAAGGCTGAAAATGCAG
>Ga0209555_10000504_pt1 | contig 33019 bp, 54 predicted proteins | sample SaaInl85LU_5_DNA_FD_184643 | JGI IMG/M metagenome (GOLD analysis project Ga0209555, IMG submission 184643) | Marine microbial communities from expanding oxygen minimum zones in the Saanich Inlet - ESP_85LU_5_DNA (SPAdes) (version 2) | ecosystem: Environmental > Aquatic > Marine > Intertidal... | reverse complement strand
ATATCTACTGTTGGGTCTTCCATCTCATCTTCTTCAACCCAAATACAAGGTGTCCCATCCACGTCTTTTTTGATTACAATCGCACCAATCGGGTCGTAACCTTCATCCTCATACTGAACTTCTATGAATACATCAGGGTCTTTATCTACCAACATATTATAAAGGTGAATAAAGAATTGTTTAGGTGGATACCACGCTGACGTTAATGTAAAACTACCGTCACCTGTAATGTCCTCCATGTAAGTCCACTTAGAACCTACATTATCTAACGACCATGAGTTCATAACACCACCACTTTCAGCAACTTCTACATCACTGTAAAAAGTCTGAGCAAATGTAGTAATCTCACCATCATTTGCCTTGTCCAATAACCCATCAAGATATTTGATGGTCTCTTCGTTTGCATGGACTTCCACCATGCTTTTTAAGTAATTTGCCATTTTATTTGTTTATTTATTTTTATTCTTCTAAACGATAATCAGTTCCACCATCTTTGTCTCTTGTGAATTCAAACTCAATGTCCCAATCCCAAAACTCATCCCAAAACTGGTCTTCATCTTCTTTGTAAAGAGCTAACTGTTCATCAGTTAGTTCTGCTGCGTAGAAACGATAATCCGTTTCAATTTTAATTAGTTTTGCCATTTTATTTATTTTTTAACTATCGTCCTTGACCTCGATATTTCTTCTTGTAATTTTTCGCGTTTTTACTACGTGAAGTCTTTGTCTTTGCGTGGACACCAGGACGACTTTTCTTAACTGTGCCCAACGAATTCATTGATGTTGATTTAACTTTTGCCATTTATTTTTATTTAACTTTTAAACTATAAACTAATTTTAAAAAACTTTTTTTACATAAACAAGTCGAAATCAAAAAAATCATCTTTTTTATCTTCTTGATTGTCCCACACTGGATATATGTTATTTAAAATACCATCATCCAATTCGTTTATAAACTCAGCATTTCGATATATCTTCTTACCTGACTTATACTCCTTTACCATTTTTGGTAAATGTAAAATGTCTTGTCTATATAAACTTCTAACCTTATCATCTAAAATTTCTAAAACAGTATCATATCGAGGGGATAAATCTTTATTGTATCTACCTAATGATTGAGTTCTAACCATTTCATTTCTTCTGAACCTATATTCAATAGTTGCCCTTTCTTTACTATTACAACTACCTTCCCTTAATGATATTATTAAAGATTGTGGTTTTTCAACATATGTTCTTACACAGTTGTTTTGAACGGCAGATTCACCATTATAATCATCAGTGTTTAACAACAATACAGGATGGTATTCTACCCCATCCATACCATAAATTACATCCTTAATATTTTCCTCAAAATAATCACCATAACTTCTAGTTATCACTCCTTTAGAGTAAGACTCCAATAAGTTACTTAAGTCATAATGTTCCAAGTCAAAATCGTCTCTGTTGGTAAATCTCATTTTAAAATCATACCCATATTCTTTTTTAAGTTTATCAATCATCTCTAAGTGGTCGATTAATAAACTATACCTAACTTTATTATTAAGAATATTAACAATTTTTGACTTATCAGTATTAGAAAGTTTATACCTTAATTTACCTTCCAAATACTCCATATACCTATCTAAATTATGTGGTGATGTAGGTGACTCTTTAGATATTAAAACAAAATCCTTTAGTCTGCTAAAGTAATCCACACCTAATAAGTGATATAAACTTGTCATTTGAACTAAATCTATATCATTTACTGAGTTTAACATTCGTTTTACTTTTTTACCACCCAGTTTTAATTTTTTAGTTATTACTGTAACAACATTACCATACTTTTTTAAGTCTTTCTTACTTAACTTAACGGTAGTGTATTGATTAAAAGTATTTGGATACTTAAACCCATTATGTTTTAGATAAAACCTATATATTTCAGAGTCATTAGATTTTTCATTATCAATTAAAATACCACTTCTAACTTCCAATAACCTTAGATAAACTTTGATGATTTCATGTGATACTGAATCCGCAATATTAATGTTATTAACATAATCCTTATCACTATATGTTAAATCCCTAACAAATCTTCTAATGTCTAACCTAAATGAAGATAAAAAATGATTTTCAAAACAATTAACTCTAACATTTTTACTTATCAATCTTTTATTTTTCTTATCTACATCACCCACGTATATGTTTTTTGTTTTAAGATTGTAAGTAATATATGACATGTGTTTTCTATATCTGAAGTAATTACCACCAACACTTCTAGATTTAGTAGTAAAGTAATACTTCATCGATATTTTATTGTCGTATTCTTCAATAACCATTGTTATTGAATCTGATAAAACAGTCACACTTTTATCACCGTAGTGTTTTAAAAATGTTTCCTCGTCTACCCTATGTCTTTGCTCTTCTTTAAAATATCCGTATTTAGGTATTTTATTGGATTTATATGAACTTCTTAATATATCACCGTAAAAATCTATAGGCATAGTATCCTCATAGGTCTTCACCACATAAGACGTAAATTGTTTTTTATAATGAACAGTTCTATTACCTTCCACTTAATTATTTTTTACAAATGTAATAAAATAAAAAAAGGGAATCAAATGATTCCCCCGTAATAATTAGTATTTGAAAGTTCTATATCGTAACCTCGTAGTCTAAGATTTTCACACATTAACACATCCCAATCATCATCACCGTAATTTTTATGATTTTCTTTTAAGGCATTAACCGCAAACGGGACCGTATCATTATCAATAAAATGTATCCCAAAGGTAACATCAACATTCCATATACTTCTTTCAGAATATACCCTTTATGGTTTTTTCTTTTCCGTGTCAGAATAATCAAAATTAACCCACTCCGTTCCTTCGTGGTGAATCATTGGTGACAAAATATTTTTTAGTTCATGGTTTAATATCTGAACTGATTTATTATTTCGGAATATATGATTAGACTCCATCAATATCACAACATCACTTTGGTCATAGGCATCAATTAAGAACCTCTTTCTAGTATCAATCTTACCCATTTCATGGTTGATGATTTCAAAATTCTTATATTCATTTGAGTAATTTTTCTCAAAGTTAGTTAAGTGATAAACATAGTCGTTATCACGATAATAAATCTTCAATGAAGTCTTATCTTTTGGGTAACTTAAAAATCTAATGTGGTCAAAAGTTTGTCTAATATCTGGAACTTTATCATCTAAGAATAAACCTATAGTGATTTCCTTACTGTCATCATACTGTGGTTTGATAAAAGAAACTTCAGGTTTTGTTTTTACCTGACCAAATAATTCGACATACATGTGATTGAGTGTTTCTTTAACATATACCCCACCGTTTCCATGAATAACCATTGGGTATGAATTTGTCTCGTGATTATAAACTTTACCATCTACAACCTTAACACTTTCAACCGCATTGCCCAGTGTCTGAAATAAATCTTGTTGGTGGTCCAATATAATATTCTTATCACCTTCTAAAGATTCAAAAAATCTTTCAGTATAATACAACTGGTCATCGTAATCGTTACCAACCTCAACCTTATTAATAATTTTATTTATGTGGTCACCATAACCAATAAACCCTCCTGAATTTAAGAAACGATATTCAGACATCGTCATTGGATACTTATCCTTTAAACCTTCATCGGGCCAACAGGTTTTCTCTGCGGAGAATACAACAGCAGATTCCATTTCTCTAAATTTTTTAACAATGTTTTTGGGTCCATCATTAAATAAAACATCATATGAATCCGTAAACATAATAATGTGATTACCTAAATCAGGGTATGACTTAAGTTCCTCTTTTAATAGATTAATTTTCTGAGCACCACCAGGTTGTAATAAAACACCGTTCTCGGCTGGTCCACCTGTCCACTCTTGTCCTAATCCTAAAATTTTGTATGGTATGTTATTAACATGACACGAATGTTTAAATCGGTCCAATGCCTCGTTTTCTTCTGTGGCCACCGTTATTACCATAAAACGGTCAATACCATCACTGTATGAATTATCTCTGAAATACACGTGTAATACTATTATTAGTTTATTCTAATCAAAGAATAAATAATACCATAAAGAAATAAAGAATTGATTAGTTTAAACAAATTTTACCAAACTTAGTTTTAGTGAATACTGACATTGGAACCTGTTCTTCTTTTTCATAACCCATTTGATTAATCTTAAGAACCACATCAATAATTTGTTTTTGGGTTAACTCTAAGTCTTCACCCTTTTCGTTATTCTCAAGAATCTTGTAATACACCTCAGTAAAGAATTCCTCTGGTGAACCTTTACCTATAAGGTTTTCTAACTCTCTCGGATTTTCCCTGAAAAATGTCTTAAATTGTGAAAAGTATATTTCAATGTCAACGTTCTGCATAGTAAGGTTTTTTTTAAAAGTAAGTGAAATAAATTACTATTTCAACGGCTTACTGAAATACCTTAATACCTTTTTCGTCAATCATTTTTTGAACTTCTTCAGGTATCTTAATGTTAGAATTACTACCTGCCAATGTGATTACCGCTAAGTTCTTCATAGAGTAATCATTACCATTCTTTTTTGCCAATTCTTTTGGTAAAGAAGAAAGTTGCTTGTTGTTTGGTAATGATAGGAACATAAGATTCTCAAGGTTTCCAATTTCCTTTGGTAACTCTTTGACTATACCATCAAGGTGAAGTGCATACATATCTTTGAAGTCACCAATTTGTGAAGGAATATCTATTGTAAAGTCTTCAGGGACATCGTTATTTCTATATCCGTAACCACCAGATGTTTTAATAAAGTCTAAACGACCTAAGTTCTTTGGTAATCCTTTGAAGAAATCATCAAATCCATATAATGCAATATACTTAGATGCTGAATCTCTTGGGTATTCCACAGTAACTTCAGTGCCGTCAGAACTTGTAAGACCTTTCATGAATTCAGGTTTGAAGAACTCTCTTAAACCTTGTTCTTCATTCTTTAAGAATTCAATTAAGTTAATTTGACGGTCATTGATATCCATGAATTGATTTGATGGGAAGTGGAATTGGTATCTGTGTTTAGGTAAACCTGAAACATCACCTAATTCCGTATCTGTTTTATCAACCAAAACATAAAGAGGTCCTTGTTTTATATAAGTATTAAAGTAAGAAAGTCCAGGTGCTGAAGTACACCAGCGAGTCTCTTTATTTTGACCACCGTAGAAACATGCAGCTTCTTTACCTAAGTCTCCTTGGTCTTCAATTTTATAAACATCGTATTTTGCCCCACTGTATACTAATTCAGCGCCGGGGTGAACATCCATTTGTTTTCTTTCAGCCTTAGTTGTTGTGGCTTTCTCTAAACTGAAGTCTTTAACTGCATTAAATAATGAATCAATAGTCAACTTATTAATGTCACGTAATTCACTATCCAATTGATTTTTAAAACGGTCAAACTTAATTAAGTCCTCAGTAGTTTTATATAAATCTTCGAAGAATAGGTTTTTCTTTTGTTCAAACTCTCTTTTAAATTGAGGTGTTCCGAATTGTGCTTCAATATTAGGTTCAATCTGTAAGAATTGTTTAATTAACCAATTCACATATTTACCAGCTTTTTTAATGTTATCACCCTCTCTACGAGTTGTCGGGTCGGTAAGAACAATTTTATTTAGTTCTTCAACAGACATTTTTGCGGGTTTAACTTTTTCTCCCTTCTTTTTCGGCTGAGTATAGGTTTTCTTCAGAATCTCGTAACGACCCTGTTCAACGACCAATTTTTTGATAATACTATTAAACTTCATTTTATTCTTCTTTTCCTTATAAATATATTGTAATCTAAAAAGATTCCGTTTTTTTATACTATACAAAGATATAAAAAAGTTTTATAAATCCAAAGTTAATTGCCCTACATTACTATTCACCTCAGGTTCTTCTATTTTGTTTTTGATTTCAGTCTTACCCTCAATCTCATAATTCATAATCAAAAGTTCAGTTCCTTTATTCTGTGTTTTACCTTTTTTGGCAGCAGCAGCCTTAACAAATTCTTTCTTTTCCCACACATATTGGTCTTGAGGAAACCATTCATGTAATAGGTCAAAATCGTAATACGATAAAGAGAATTTACCTTTAACTTCTTTCAAAACATTAGCCAATCGCTCATGGTCCTCACGGTCAAAATCGTGATTTGAATAATAATTTTCAGTCTTCCAGTAAGGTGGGTCCAAATATATGTATGTTGTTGGTGAGTCAAATTTTTTAATCACGTCTTCAAAATCCATGTTCTTAACATGAGTAATAGATACAAACTTTTTAACCCACTTCTCATTTTTCAACTTATCACGGAAAGTTAAATACTTCGATTTATATTTCCCTTTTAAGTCAATATAACTTGAAGACTCAGGTTTACTACCACTAAAGACTTGAGTTAAGACATACGCATACTTTGCAGCAGTTTTGTAGTCAGGAACTCTAACTCTGAACTTATGGTCAAAAATTTCTTTTTGATATTGATTAAACAACTCTTTATATTCTGGTGGTGTTGGAAACACACCCTTTTGTTGACATGGTATCGCTTCAACCTCACATAACAACTCTTTCGGGTCCTGTAAACATAGGAACAAATTATAGTTTAAGGGGTTGAAGTCATTATATACGATTTGTTTAAGATTTGGAAACTTTTCCATATCCATGTTATAGAAACACCAAAACATCCCACCGAATGTCTCAACATACGTTTCCATATCTTGTGGGTAGTAGTCCACAATCCACTTTCCAATTTTAGATTTACCTCCGATATATGATAGCATAGTTTTACTTTTTGTTTAAGTATAAGAAATAATTTTGAAAAAGGCAAATACTAATGTTAAGTTTTTCATTGTCTTTATCTTTTGATTAATTTTTAACCTATTTATTGTTAAGTTAATATTAATAAACCATTAAATCAATGTTATTATGAAAAACCTTATGTTAATTTTAATGTTATTGTTCGGATTATCCGCTTACTCACAAACTATGGAAGTGAGTGACTGGAATAACGATGGTATTTTAGAGTTTGTAAAATACTCAGAGGACGGTATCATGGTAGAAAAAGGTAATTTACTAAATGGTAAATACCACGGTAATATTTACTCCTATTACACAAACGGAGATATTAAATCTGTTTCAAGATTTAATAATGGAGTTAAAGAAGGAACTTGGAAGTTATATAACACTAATGGTGATATAACACATGAAATTGTCTACGAAGACAATAGAAGAGTTCAAGCATCAATTACACGTTACTTTGAATAGCAGTTCTTATATGGACGACAAGACGCTTTTTGACTAAACCCCATATCTTTACATGGGGTTTTTTTACAATATGATTTACTCATCTTTCGTTTTTTCTTATACTTTGTTTGTTCTTTCTCTTGAATATAAGACTTTAGAACGTCATTAATTAAACTAATCATATTAATAATTATGTCAAAAGAATATAATGTAGAAGCAATCGAAACAGAAAATAAGACCGAAGGCTGTAACACTTGTAAAAGAGGTCTCAATAACACCGCAAAATGGGCCATAGCCTTATCAATCTATATGTTAGCAACCTCAGTTTACGGAACAATCCAACTATTTAAAATTTTAATGAGTTTGTTCCAATAAGACTTTTAATTTGTCTTTATCCTCTGTGGTTAAATCTTTATTAACCACATTTATTTTTACGTAGAAATCACCAATTCCCAATGATGTGACAAACCCTTTGGATTTTAATCTAAGGGGTTTGTCTGTATTTAGATGGTCAGGCAAATTTATTTGTAAGTCACCATCTGGATGATTTATAGTAATAACCTTATTCAATATCATATCAATCGGTGATAGTTCAAGTTTTAGAACCAAATCATTACCCACCTTTTCATACTTATTTTTAGTCATATTAATTTGAATAAGTAAATCTCCTTGCATTCCATTAATAAAGTCACCTTTACCACCAACCCTTAAAAAATCACCGCTATCAACACCCTTTGGTATACTTATTCTAACGGTGTTAAATCTATCTAGTGAACCCTCACCATTACAATTGTAACACGGGTTCACCACAATACTTCCCTTACCTCTACAGGTGGGGCATTGGGTTTCTACTATCTGTGTAAAGAATCCTGTGCCGACTTTTTGTTGTAATACTCCGTGACCTGAACAGGTGGTGCACATATTTTTATCCCCACCAGTACCATCACACATTTCACATGAATGTTTTGATTTATAAGTTACTTCTTTTTCAACACCGTGATAAGACTCCTCAGGTGATAGCGTTACTTTTAGTATCTTATCTTTTACTTTCGGTTTGGACCTATGTCTCTTTTGATTCATCATTTCGTTGAACATATCAAAAGGATTACCTCCACCAAAAGGATTAGGGTTATCGTATTGTTTTCGTTTATTTTCGTCGCTTAACGTATCATACGCCTCGACAACTTCTTTAAACTTATCTTCACCTTCAGGGTTTACATCTGGATGATATTGTTTACTTAATTTTCTATATGCTTTTTTAATCTCGTCTTGAGTGGCATTTTTATTAACACCTAAAATCTGATAATAATCTTTCATGGACAACTATATAATTGTATTGTTTAAGAATAAGAAAAAGAAAAAAATAATCAAAGGTTATAAATCATATAAACGTGCTTTTGATAAATTTAAATCTATTTCTAAACAACCTGAGATATGGTTTGATGTAAAATATGAGAATGCTGAGAAGTGTAAATTTGAAATCGCATTACTATCAAATAAGGAACCGTATCAGATTCCTTTATTTCAAGAAGATGAGCTAGGTAGAAACGAAGAAGTATTCATATCTTCAGAAACAGATTATACTATCAGAGAAATTAAACCTTATAAAATTGAGGAAAAGATTTACGATTGGCAAAAAGATGAACGTATCTCATTCGATGAATTAATAAAAAAGTATTGTATAAAAAAAGAAATGAAGAGTATATCAACACTACATAATAAGTTGGTTATACAAAATAATGAAAATTTCTACTTATTTAGTCTGAAAAATATTGATGATTCACATAGACTACTAGAAACAATGGAGTCATATTATAGGGAAAACTCTCGTGGGGATGCAATATTTGTAAAAGATGTTAGTACTGCTCAGAGAAAATGGATGTATGATATCCTAATAAAAAAAGGGTTTGACAAACAAAAATTGTATCGTCAAACCACTACTTTTTCAAAACGAACGTAAACTTTACGTTTGATATGTCAATTATAATTTCTTCTAAGTTTCGGTAAACATCACCAAAACTTGATATTACTTTTCTGTATTCTTTTTCTTCTAATTCAACAATAACTTTAACATCACCCTTAGATAGACAGGTCTCATCAATAATATTAGTTACTTCTGCCAGTTTTTCTAAATCATCCCTAAAACTCTTTTTATCCTTTCCCATAAAGTATACTTTTTCTCCACCATTGGACTATTCTTTATCTCACCTCTATTAAAGGATTTGATGTCGTTAATGTATGAGTTTTTAGATGTCTCAATCTCTTTCCGAGCCTTTTTCTTCTCCGCTTTCAGTAACAATAACTCCTTCTCTATCTCCTGATTCGTTGTCCTGTTCATTTGAATTAATTATACTAGTTATTTCATCAACATCAAACTTTAAACTTTTGAGGTCTTCAAGTTTTTGTTTCTCAAAGATACTTTTTAGTTCTTGAACTTTACTTCTAAATAACTTTTCTTTTTCTTCCCTTTCTTTGTTTGTTTTTATAATTTGGTCAATAAGCTCCTCAACATGGTTTACTGTTTCAGAATCAATTTTACAAACAAAAGATAATAGAACATTACCATTTTCATTACCATTCTTTACAACCTCAATATTCTTGTTGTTGTTTTTAGTCATTACCCATCGGTCTGAAAATACTAAGTCATAACTTACATGAGTTTTTAACTTCCTAACCGTTTTTAAATACGGTTCTATCTTTGATAAAAAATTATAGTATGTCATGTTAGATAAATTAAAAAGGTTATTATATAAGATAAAGATAACCCGTAGTAAATCAACTCCATTTGTCCAATCTCCAACTTACGTGGAGGACTGGACAATAGTGAAGTTATAAAGTTTATTCCGATTCGCATTAATGAAATTAATGTAAATACGAAAGTAAATGTTGCGATATATGTCATCAACGTTTCTAACATATTATTTGTTTTTTTCTTCTAAAATTTCTTTTCTCAAATCTTGAAGAAGACCCTTTAGTTCTTGAGCCGATTTTCTAGCTCTAACACCTGCAGATTTGTTACCACTATAAAATTTAGTAGTGTCTACTGACAAGCTTTCAACTAATGTTTTGATTGTTTCTAATGTTTCCATTTTAAATATTTCTTTGAAGTTTATTTTTTATAAAACTTAATTTTATATCGTTCTTTGTAAATAGAAAAGGAAAAAATTAAATATGTAAAGAACGTTCTAATGTCTTGTAAAGGTCAGTAAACATCTCAATGTCTGACTTTGACATTACCCTTTTTCTATTAAATAACTGTATGAAGAAATCCTCTAAAGCCTCTCTAACCCCTTTATCTTTTTGGTCATAAAACACCTCAAAGTAAAAGGATTCAAAGTATTCGTAATCGTCAGGACTAAAATCAAAATTAATATTTTCTTTTTTAAAATTATTAATTGTTTTATCCCAACACCAATTAAAATGGGCTAATTTATCTTCGTGGGTTACACCTATTTTTGTTTCTCTATAATCACCATGACTATCACCCAAATAGGTGGACCTAACCAAGTAATATAAAGAAAAACAAAAGTCTTCAAAAAGCTCTGTAAATTCAGGAATAATGTTATTCGCTTGATTCCAAGTTTCAATATCTTCTAAATTCATAGGTTTAGATAGCCATTTAAAAAATTGGTCCATATTATATCTCTTCATATGAAAAGTATAATACGGACCAAAAAATTATAAAGTTTTATTAATTATTGTGTTTTGTAATTGTGTGAAAAAAGTTTCTTCATTCTGTCGATGTTTTCATTAACTTTCTTCTCGTTCTTTGACTCAGCAACATTAATACCCGCCATTTCATCATCGTGAGTTTTGTTACCTGAGTAATCTGTAATTGGTTGTGGTGCTTTGTTATAAGATTGTTTCTTAAGTTTAGCAAGGACATTCTTATCTTTTCTATCCTTAACTTCATCACCAACATCTGTCTTAACAGCGTTTGCCCACTCAGGATTATTTCCTGTTTCTGATGAACCAACTAAGTTCATGTCTAACCACTCCTCATCAGGTTTGATTTGGTCATAGTCTAAGTTCTCTGGACCACCTGAACGAGCAATTTGTTTAATGTATTCTTCAACACCTTTAGATGCTTTGTATGCCATTTTTTCGTTGTCACCTAATTCACCATTACCCTTAGGGAATGTTTTTGGTTCCATATCGTAATCACCTGCTGACCCGTCTTTAAGATAATCTTTCATTTTCTTAGTAACTGATTTAATGTAATCGTCATTATCTTTTTTAGATGATTTCATTGCTTTCTTTTCAGAAGAAATACCTTCAATCTTTTGTTCTTTAACGATTCTCTCGATTAACTCAATCATTTCATCTTCAGTTAATTGAAGTGTTTGTTTTTTAGACTCATTCACACCTTTACAAGATTTTTCATCTTCATCAGACCAATCTTCTAAATCGTATTCTTTATCACCCACCTTAAACTTCTTATCACCATTAAGACCTGCCTTACATCTAGCAACTGTAAACTCGTTACCTTCTTCTAATTCTTCTTCTTCCATACGTTGTTTATCGATGTCAGAATCTACACCAACAACTCTTGAGTCACGACCGTCAAATTTATCTCTTAATTCAGGCATTTTACCCATACCTTCTTTTGGTTCTTCTTTATTAGCCATACGCTCTTCTTTACGTTTTTTGGCTACCTCGTAATACTCCTCCATCTCATCAATCTCTTGTGAAACAGATTCTGTAATATTTTTTACTTTTGAATTGACTTCCTCGTTGATTACTTTTTCAACAAGTTTTTCAATCATATTTTCGATGTCTTTCATAACAGTATTTTAATTATAAATATATGGTAAGCGTCAATTATTTCCTTAAATTATCCTTGATGATACTCTTAATAAAGGTTTCATCTAACTTATATTTTTTAGACACTTGTTTTATGGCTTCTTTAACTAAGTTATTCTCGAAGAACTCCAATGCTTTTATGTCTCCCTGATTACAATATGGGAACTTCTTACACTTATCTTTAATCTTAACATATTTACCCCCTTTACCACCGTATTTTGGAAAGTTAGGGTCTTTAACTGAACGTAGTTTACTGTATACACTCTTCGGTGTATCTATTTGTAATGGGTCTTTTCTACCTCCACCAATCGGTGCATCATAAACACCTACAGACGATGATGTAGTAGCTTCTTTAGATTCTATTTTTTCTAACTTATTGTAATAATCTAAGTCTTCATAAATGTGGTCCATAGCAATTTCAAAGGCAACTAACATATCACTAGTGTGTTCCATTTCAACATTAACACCTTCTTCCATCTTTTCAATAATGTTTTGAACATCTGTATCGTGATGTTTAGCCAAATCTTCTAATGACATACCATCAGCTAATCCACCTTCAATTCTTTCCTCTCTTTCCTTAATCTTTCTCTTTTGTGGTTTACCAAATAGAGGAGCAACATATCCACCTGCAGATGCCGCACCCATCGCTTCTTTAGTTTCTTCTTTAGACATTTCTTCCTCTTCAACATCTTTGGCAATTTTTGTGAGTATCTTAGTCAATATTTCAGGAGTTAACCCATCAGTCTTACCAATTTGAGGTGACCATCCTTGTTCACCGTCTTCTTGAACTTCTTTTTTTAATTGATTTGAACTCATCATAAAGTTAGCAACCGAATCAACATCACCATGAGCATCATAATTATTAGCCATCGCAGATGTCATTTGTTTACCTATCGCACTTTTTAGTTGTTGTGATACCTGTGTCATTATTTAACGTTTTTTAAAGTTGGTTCCCAGAAGCTTCTTCTAGTCCACATAATTTTATAAAACTCCTTCATTACTTTGGCAACTATCTCACTAACATCTTTTGTGATATTACCTCTTCTTATCTCGTCTCTAATCTTATCAACGATTTTCTTTTCATATTGATTAATAGTGGTAGAACCTAAGAAATCTTTGATTTCTTTTCTAATCATTACTTCAATATCGTTTTTATCTGCTTGTGTTAGTGCCATACTAATAAATACTACAAAATTTTATAACCTACACTTAATCCAATACCCCATGTAGGTTGAAATGAACCGTTTATATTATATAACCCATAAGATGGTCCTACCATCACTCCAAAACCTCTTCTGTTTTTAGGTTGTTTAGGTGGTTCAATGATATTTGGCTTAACATCAATAAAATCAGCCCCATTAACAAATGGTATATTTAAAATATCTGGTGATATTATGTTACCGTATTTATCACGAGGTTGAACTAATAAACGAGTATTACCGTTCTCCAACTCTATTTGTGACAGACCTAATGAAAAGTTTAAGTTATACTGCAATCTAGAAACATTACCTTGACCAAACTTATCAACAAATTGTATTTTCATTACATTATTATCAGGAACCAATCTAAACCATGACTCAGTATTAATTGAAATAACCTGATTAGTATCTGTAATGCCAATTGCAAAATTACCCAAACTATCAGTCTTAGTCCTTGTCGTTACATCATGTTTATCAACTTCAGATGATATTTCAGTAATGTAGATATTTTTAACTTTAGCACCTTCTTGTATGACATTAGCTAAACGACTAACCTCTTTTTGGTATGAATATAATTCAGTGTTTAATTTTTCTAATTCACCTTCCTTAACCCTTAATAATGTTTTAGTGTAAACTTCTTGTTCTTCGTGATATTCAACACTATCTTTTAAATTTTCAATATTATTAAGGTATCTGTTTTGCTCATTTTTGGCTTCAACTTCCTTAACCTCAATTTCGTGTTTTAACTCTTTAATACTACTACACTGTTTAAAAAATAAAGTTATGAATAATGCAAAAATAACCCCTAAGAAAAACTTGGGGTTATTTTTTATAAACTCTAATACCGTATTAACTATGTTTAAAAATACTTTCATATTTAATCCTCTACGTTTTGTGTCTTCTTTCTTTGTGATAATACTTTAGCCCACTTTGATTTAAACTTCTCATAAAAACTTGTAAGTTTACCGATTAACTCAACTAAGTTGTCATCTAACTTAATCATATCACCATTTACATAAACTCCATTGTTTTCACCGATGGAGAAGTAAAATTCTAAATCAAAATCAATTACTTTACCGGACCAATCAACATTATTTGGGTAAATATTTAATGTTCCAAAATCAGATAAATCAGAAACTTCATTTACGAAATCATCCATAGTCTCTTGAAAAGAAGTTTTTTCATCAGTAGATAATTCTAAGTCTTTTTTATCTTTTCCGTGTAATGTTACTAAACCACCTGATACACGATAAGACTTTTGTTTATCTTCCTCAGGTGTAGTCTCAATATCAATCTCTTCTTCTGAATCGGCATCAATGTTAATAGGACCATCCTCTTGTTCCTTTAACAATCCTGCTCTTTTTAATTGTTTCTTTTGTTCGGTTAAATCATTTTTCCCTAACATCTTTCTAGACGCTTCTAATAGGGACTTTAACTCATCATATTGGTTGCTCATTTTCTATATTTTTTAACAGTTCTTCAAAATTAAAAGATGGGTTTAAATCGGTTCGTTCTCGTGAGTAATTACTATACGACGCAATACCACTAAACTTATCCACTTTATCCACTTTAACATTATGACCTATTGCGGTCTTAGGTATATTAAACTCCTCACATAAATTTAATATGAGTTGTGGTAGAACTTCCATCTGTTTTTCCGTGTAAGGATGCCAGAAAAAATATCCCCTCCACTTTCGTTCATAAACCTTATCTCTATAAATATTACCAATCCAGTTAATGTAACCGTCCTGTAGAGGGTTTTTCTTTAACCACCCTAAATTCTCCAAAGAAATAATGATTGTTTGTTTATTTAATGAAGCAGTTTCTAAAAACTTACTATATGTTGTGGGTGGGATTACTTGATATATTTCACCTTCCCTTGAAATAACATAATGGGGTAGTTTTTTATACTCCCCGTTATATCTATTTTTTAATCCTGAAATGTAGTCTCTTATTGGTCTACCTGTATGTGTTAGTAATATCTGCTTTTTTCTTTTGTTATTACCTACAGGTTTAAATTCGGTCAATTCTTGTACTGCTACCTCCATCTCTCCTTCTATATGTAATTCTTTTTTTATTAGGAGTTGGTGTGACTTGTGGTTCTTCTTTAGGTTCTTCTTTGACCTCTTCTTCTGTTTTTTCGTCAACATCCAAATCTATCATTTCTGATAATTTATTAATTTTTCTCAATAAATCATCAGTTATTTGATTTGTTTTTTCAGTTTCATCTTTTTTAGATGTGATTTTGTTTAATTCTAATTCCAATCGATTTATTAACTCGTCAGTTGGTTGAAGTGGTTTTGGTTCATCCTTAACCATTTCTTTTTCCATCTTTCCAGCCTCTTTAGAAATCTCATTAATTTCAACATCCTCATCTTTTAATTTACTTGAGTTATCTTGTAAATCATATAAGTGACTTTCTTCCCATTCCTCATATAGTTCAGGTTCAGGGAACTGATTTCTGAAATCTTCCATTTCTTCTTCATTCCACATCTCATCATTATCGTCTTCCTCTTTTGTGTTTTTCTTTCTAAGTTGGTCGAACGCAAAGTTAGCAGCAATTACTAATGATATCGCTAGTGGGTCAAACACGAATATAATTATCAATAATAAAATATTAATAATTTGATTCATCGGTTTATTGGTTAATTCACTCAAATATTTTAATGGACCTAACTCACTAGCTAGTTCAGCATTACTTGAAGTCTCAAGTATTTTAACTTCTAAACTACTAATAGAGTCTGTCACATTCTCTAGTTTTTGAGAAATATCATCCCTTCTTACAACTGCGTTATCTAATTCTTTTTGTAGTGCTTTTCTGGTTGAGGATGAAGTTGTCGTAATAATTTGACCTGTCTCGGAATCACGATATTGAATAACATTATTTGATAAACCTTTACGTAACTCCGTAATACTTTGGTCTAATTGTGATTTTTCATCAATGTAATATGTTCTATTTTCTTCAAAACGATTCTTCTTTAATTCTAATATACCTACCTCACTATCAACAATCTGAGACTTCGTTGCGGTCTCCTGATATGCCGCAGATAAAAACCCATATATACCTGCCGATGTAATACCGACAAGCACAAATGCAGATATTGTTAAATATATTTTTAATAACTTATTAAGTTTACCCCAATATTGATATAATAAAGATGCGATAACCAATTTAGCAATTTCCAATGAAGAAGCCATTACAATTACTTCAAAGGATGCACCCGCAAACAATTTACTTAACCCTGATACCGAATAGAACGCAGCAGAAGCACTCACCGACAATGCCGAGAGTGCTATTATTGAAGGAAAGATACGTCTACGTAATTCTTTTAAAAATTTCATAATACTATTTTTGGTATTCTATAAATAGTTTATGGTATCACAAATAGTCGAATAGTGTAGCACTTTCGTTTCTTAACTTTCTTAGTGCTTTTTCTTTGATTTGACGGACTCTTTCCTTTGTGAGACTAAAATCCCCACCAATGTCTTCCAACGTTCGAGGTGTTCCTGTTAGACCGTAATAGTCCTCAACTATAGACCTTTCACGACTATCCAATACCGACATGATGTCTAAGAGTTGGTTTTTAAGTAAACCCTCAGTATTAAATGATTCGTCAGGTTGAACTGAATTTTCGTTTTCAATTAAATCCAATAAAGTATCACCCTCATCATTTATATAATTGTCCAAACCTGTAGTCTTTGGTAGTTGAGCAAATTTTTCATCCAACTCCTTATTTGTTTTTTGAGCTTCTTTTTTTGCTTTATGTAAGTCCTGAACCACATTAACTGGTAGACGAATAGTTCGTGAGTTCTCATTTAGAGATTGTAAAATAGATTGTTTAATCCACCATACCGCATAAGATATAAACCTTAGTTTCTTAGTCCAATCAAAATTCTTAATTGCTTTCATTAGACCATAATTCCCTTCCGCAATCAAATCAGACATATCCAAACCTTGGTTCTGATATTGTTTAGCTACGGTGATAACAAACCTTAGGTTACCCTCAAGTAATTCCTTATGCACCTTCTCTTTCTGTTGTTCCGTACAATCGGGTGAACACATAATCTTGGATAGTTCACGCTCCCTTTCAGGGGACATTACATCAATCTTACGGATGTCTTTTAGATACATTTGAATTTCGTCTTGGTTTAATGGGTGCATAGTTGTTGTTTCTTTAATTTCCTGCATATTCGTTTAATAATTGTTTTTCGTATTTAGTAAGAGATTTAATTCCTTTTTCCTTTATCTTCTCTAATAAAGAATCCAAAGATGGTTTCATGAACTTTGGGTCCTTCTTTAGTTTCAGTTTACGAATCAAAGGGTCTTCATCCTCATCCTCGTCAAAGGTAAGCGAATATAAATCATTATTATCAATTTCTTTCATAGATTCACTCAAAAAGTAATCCATAATTTTATATAACTCATCTTCACCCTGTTTGTCTGACGCATTATCACCGTTACCATACTTTTTGTTTTCTGAATTTAAGTCAAATAGGTTTAACTTCAAATAATTGTCCATATGAACTGACATATTGTCAGAATGTTCAATCAAAAAGTATTGGTCTACTAATCCTTCTAGTGTTACCGAAACAAATTCCCTTAATTCAGGAAACGGTAAATCGGTTTCAAAGTTACAAATTAATCCTGAGTCACCATAGTTGTATTTTATATATGGTGCAGAACTGATGGGTGATAATTGTAGAGGTATGTCTCTTAACACTGGTGAACTTTCACCTAATGTTGAATAGATAAACAATAAATACGATACTCTCTTTTCTTTCATTGACACTTTTTTTTAAATCTAATTATATTTATTAAGAAAAACAAATTATTATGAAAAAACTTGTTGTTTCTGAATCTGAGCTTACGAAGTTAATACAAAAAGCCGTAGAAAACAAACTAAATGAACAATTTGAGTCTGAATTTAGTGTTGAACCAAATGTTAGTAAGACTCCAAGAGAAACCGAACTTGAAGATGTATTCGGTAAATACAGTGGTGAAGTACCAGCTGATGTTATTAGATATATGAGAAAAAATCCTAAATTGGTTATCAGTAGATTATTAGATATCTACGGACCAAAGATGGTTGATTATATGATTAAAAACGTTGACACTAAAATGGATATTGAAGACCTTAATGAAGGTTCTGCAGATGAAAACCATGACGGTGTAATTTCACCTGACGAATTACATAAACACTTTGACCTTGATGGTGATGGTGTCGTAACAATGGCCGATTACGCAGCACATGTTGATTTTCATTGTGAAAATCCTGACCTACTTCAAGACGCAAGAGAATCTGAAGAATACATTTCAAAAATGGAACAAGACCGTGGACCTTTCGTTCAGTTCTTTTCACCATCAGAAGTTATGATGGAACAAGAAGAGGATGAAGAAGAAATGGTTAACAAATATCCTGTTAAAGATTTTGACTTTGAATTAACAGATAGTGATATGATGGATATCTACGACCACAAAGGACCAACCAGAAGATTCAGAGGTTCAATATACATCGATGACTTAGTACCAGAAACTGACGACAGAGAATACGACAGAGAAGTTGCTAAGAAGATGATGGATTTCTATAGAAAACAAATTAAAAACCAAGAAAGTTATGTTGGAGGAGTGGGATTCAAACAACGTAGTTTGATGGAGCCATACGACAACATGGACTTCTAACTAAACCACTATGAAAATAAGAACCCACCATTACGGTGGGTTTTTTTATGCGGTCTCCATAGTTTTCTTCTGACCCTTAGACTTCAACGTTTCATAACATTGTTTCTTATGATTGTAGACCACACCGAGTTTTTCCTCATAGAATTTTTTAAACAGCTTAATCATAACATTTATTTACACTTAATAACATAGTGAACCGTTCTACGAAAACCGTTGTATTGTTCACCACCATTCCCATACAATACACCGTCAACCAACGCCAAAGCATGTCCCTTAACAATTATGAAGTAACGACCAACAGGGTGTTGCTCCATGAAAGACTTTACGGTATAACCAGTCTCTTTCTTATACTTAGGGTTTACCAACTTCTTACGTTTACCGAACGCATATTTCGGGTGGTAACCCATCAAATTCATTTTATATCCGTTCTTCTGACGACCTAAGATGTTTTCCATATACATCTGAGTGTAGGTCCCTTTACGGTTTTCTCTTTTGAACTTATCAGCAACGAACTTATGTGCTTTATCATAAGGAAGGTCTAACGCCATCATAAAAGCTCGAACAACACAGTCGTTGGTCTCTTTTTTAGCCAACTCACTTTGAGACTCAGAGATGACATTAGAATCACCAAAGAACTGGTCTTTAATTTTTTTACGTGTAATAGTACGTCCAAAAAATGTTTTCTCAGTTGTAGTCTCGATGATGTTGTATTTTTTTGCCATATTTCTCTTCCTTTGTTATACAAAGATACAGAAAATAAATTTAATGGCAAAATATACCTACACTCTTTTTGAATATCCTACCACCTGATAGAAGTCTTTTTTGTCGTCACAGTAATCCAATACCAACTGAAGAAGAGTTCTGAACATAAACGCGTCGGTGGTCTGTTTCTCACATCGAGTGAACAACTCAATAAATGTCGTCAACGTATCCATATTGTAATACCCATGCCCATTGAGTTCATCATATACTCGGTCCAACTCTTCCTTTGACTGTAGTTCGTAGTTGTCTCTCTCCTCTACCGTCTTAAATGGGTCCATCTGGTCGTATTTCTCTAACATATTGTATACGAACCCTCGCACCAATCCTTTGTTGTACTCACACTTCACCAATAGGTCTACAATCCAATGTGTGTGTGACGGTGTACGTAACCTTTTACCTGGTTCACGATACTTCACAATGAAATCAAGGTCAGGGTTTTCACCACGAAATCCCTGATAGATAGCAATTGCCGTCCCATCGTTCATGGTGTAGTGTTTGAGGGGTGGGTAATAGTTGTCCGTCCCTCGTTGTTTATAAGTTAATTGTTCTACAGTCATAATATTAGTATCTACCTAAGTGGTTATTAAATTCTTTCATTTCCATATCCCAAATACGTTGCATCTCGTTCACCTCTTTGGTAATGAATGCCATATCTTCAGGTGTGATAGGTCCGTAAACCTGTGCTTGACGGTTAAAAAAGTAAGTAACTTTTTCAGGGTTGTTGGACGCCATGTGGTAAGCGATTTTTGGTAAAAAACCGTTCTTGTATGGGTTCTTAGTTCCTACCGAAGTGTATCCTTTCTTAATCATAGTCTTATCTCTTTTTGTTTAACACTTCAAAGATAAGGAATAAGTTTGTATTACACAACCTATGTAATGAAAAAATTAAACTATATCTATAGAAGTTTGTAGGTTTTTCAATCTCTCAGTTATAATATCATAGTATTCTTTAACCATTTCACTACCGAGGTAATTTCTACCTTTATTTATTGCCGCTCGAGCAGTCGTCCCACTACCCATCATAGGGTCATAAACTAAATCACCTTTATTCGTCCACGATTCAATATGGTCTTCCACCAATTTTGTAGGAAATATTGCAGGATGTTTATACGCAATTTCATCTTCCTGACCATTTTTAGATGTTTTATATGTCCATACATTATATCTCTGACCATATTCGGAAATTACTTTTTTACTGTTCTCCTTCATAGAACCATCTTTCTGTCTAACAGTATTCTTACCCCAAGAACCAACCTTACCCCCATAAACATTTTTACGGTCTTTGATTGAGTTGAATGTCTTAGGTTTACCTTTTGAAAAGACAAACATATACTCAAATATTTGATGGTATCTATTCGAAGATGGATTTGAAAAGTTATTCTTTTGATAAATCATAGTATCATGAATATTGAATCCTATTTCTTTGAAGTATAGTGCCTGTCTAAATGATGTACCAGTCTCAGAACCATTGTGTGTAGCATCACCAACAACCCAAACAACTATACCTCCTTTTTTGGTTACTCGGTATAGTTCTTTTGCAATTTCCTCAAATGGAAAAGAATATCCATTATAATCCGTGTGGTTACCTTTGATGTGGTTTTTATATGTTCTTAAATCATCATAAGGTGGTGATGTAACCGTTAAATCTATAGAATTATCATCCATTCTTGACATCGTATCAAGACAATTTTCATTATATACTGTGTTTAAATCCATGAATCAACTTTTTCCCAAAATTTATTAGCACTCATTGACTTGGTTTTACCTAACTCTAACTTATTTATATCTTCCTTAGTTAATGAGTATATTACCAATTTACCTTCTGTTTCTAAATTACGACTATCAATAATTCCAAAGTCATCTACACTGTCTAATTTATCTTTAAATCCCTGTTCAGTGACTTTTCTACCATATCCAACTTCTTTTGAAGATGCAAAACTAACAGTTTTTTTTGCCGAACGTATCTCTCTCTTATAATTATTCTGTTTTACAACATCATATGAAGAGTTCTCATTAACTCTCTCACCACCATCATTGTTAGCGTCAATAAATTCACCTAAACGACCAATGATTCGACCATCATTAATAAACTCAATCATACTCTCAAGTGGTAATCCAAAAGCTTTTGAAGCGGCTAAAAAATCAATTTTATGTTCTGTAATTTTTTTCATATAATTTGTTTTATTCTACAATAATACAATAAAAATTTTTAACCTTCATTACTTTCATCATAAAAAATCACCTCAACACCACTTTCTTCAAACATCTGAACACTTCGTTTTGCATGTTCGTCCCAATGTTCTCTGTTTCGTGTAGTATCCTGAGTCTTACAGTAGATACGTCTGACCCCTGAACTAATAATCCCACGAGCACAATCACTACATGGAATACCACAGGTCAGATACATTGTAGTATCTCTTAGACTGACACCGATACGTGCAGCATTATATAGAGCGTTACGTTCAGCATGTTCAAACCAAAAATACTTCTCTGGTCTCACCTGACGTTCTTCTACATCATCGTTGATACCACGAGGAAAGGAGTTATATCCAGTGGTGATAATCTCATGGTCTTTTCCCACGATGACTGCACCAATTTTTGTTCTACGGTCTTTTGACTTTTCTTTGACCTGTTCGGCAATATTCAAAAAATACTGGTCCCAATTCATATTACACAACTTTCATTGGTGTTCCTTCTTTTATGTCTCGGTCAAATGCTTCAATAATAATCAGTTCATCTCTATTGAATACAATAACCTTTTCAACTCCTTCACCTAAATCCATATCACCTTTAGTATCAACAACGATTCCGTGACCTGGTTCCAATATTAAGGATAAGGTTCTGGCAAATAATAATGACGAGTTTAACCAATCCTTAGGACTATCCTCGTGATTTGGTTCATTTGGTTTCGTATAATTCATCTTCTATCTTTTGTTTAAGGTATTCTTCAAGTTCAATTATCTTATCATGTGCATCTCTCCAAAGACGAACAACCTTTTCGTCTTCATGTTCAATATCAGGACCGTAATAATGTTTCAAGGCATATCCTTCACCTTCGTTCTCTAATCTGTATCTTAAATCTTCGTATGTTATATCACTCATTTTATTCTGTTTTTTCATACCATTTCGGGTTGGGTAGTCCCGAATAAAAATCCCATTCATCGTCAGGTAATGACCTGACTTTTTCATATTTTTCGTCAGCCTTGTCAGGTAATACACTTACTGTTTCACCTGAGAGACGTTGTTCGTCTTCTCTATCTTTACTATACTGTCTGCCCATTGCGAAACTAATGGATTATGTGTTATTACAAAGATTTTCTCAAAGTAATCTTTAATTTTATGGAAAAACTCTGACACCATTTCCAAATTCTCATTTGAAATCTTTCCAAAGACCTCATCAAATACTACCACATTTGGTTTTGGTAATGAACATACTTTTGATAATACTGCTCGTAAAGCCAGTGACGCAATTGTCCTTTCATAACCTGAACCTGATGACATTAACTTCTCGATACCAGTATTATTGTCTACCATCCAAAATTCAACCTCATCTTTTTCTGAGATACGGACCTCCAACTTAAACTCCGCAGAGTCAATTAACAATCTTTGGAGTTCAGAATTAATAACAGGTGTCATCGACCTCATAATCATTTTAGAAACACCTTTCTTACCAAATAGTTCAAGGTATATCTTATAAAGTCTAAGTTTTTCTTCCTCTTCCTTAATCTGTTCTATAAAACCTTTGTTCTCCTTAATTTTTGATTTTCGGTTTTTGATGTTGTTTTTTGAATTACTAATCTTCGTATTCACATCATCACGTTCTCTGGTCAATGTATCCAACCTCATATCAGCCTTGAGAATTGTTTCGTCAATCTTTTTGTTTTCCTCAAGTTTCTGTTGAACTTCCACAAACCTTCTTAGTTTGTCTTCTAACGTCTCTTTCTTTAGTTCCAAAGACTCCAACTGAATTTCAATTCTTTCTTTGATAAGTTTGTTTCTTTCATACTCATCAAACTCCTTTTTAAGTTGAACAAAAGATTGCTCTTTTTCAGTTAAACTTTTAACCTCATCAGTAGTTTTAACAATACCACTCTTTAGGTCCGTTAGTTCGTTTTTCCTTTTGTCTGTATAATCTGACTTTGCTAGTTCAATACCACAATATTGACATTGTAGACCCCCTTCAAAACCTTTTAACTCCTCTTCAATGTCCTCTTTCTTATTACTCATGGACCCCAACAACACTTTCTGTTCGGATAATAGTTCCTTCACATCATCATGTTTGTCCTCGTGATAAAAATCAGAAGGTTCCACGACTTTTACCTCTTTGAGTTCATTTTGAGTGTTTTTAATTTTAACCTCATATTCTTTGATTTCATTTTTTAGAGTATCAGGATTAACTCTTAAGAGTTCATCATCCAAACCTGTATGTTTCTTTTGTATCAATTCATCTCGATACGACTGACCTTTTTCGATGCGAGTATTAACATCGTTAAGTTCATCAACATACGTTTGAATGTTTTTATTTTCCTGCTCGATATCCATCTTTGCAGTTTCAATATCTTCCTTCAACTCCTCAACATTATAAATGTTGGAAATCATCCTCTTTGAATAGTTTGAAGTTATTTCTTTGGCGACATCTTCCTTCAACTTCAAAGAGTCCAAACCTAAGAATCTGGAAAGTACTTGACCTCTCGCTGTTGGCTTTGAGTCAATTAATTCTTCAAGGTTTGTTGCTGTGGTTAAAATGGTCATCAAAAAGTCATCCATTGTCCCAATAGATTTCTTAATGAATTCCTCGGTTTCTCTCCTTTGTTCTCCTGTGAAATTCTGAAGGCTTCCATCCGCCAATTTTTTGAAGAACTCCAAACTGGTACTTACGGTATAACTCGACTTATCTCGTTTGAGTTTACGGTTAACCTCACGCACAATAATGTAGTCTTCACCATCAATAGTAATTTCACCTCTAACACTGACCTTATCCTTGTCTCTAAACCTATTAAAGATTTCTTCTGCCTTATTTGTTTTTGTCGTTGTGTTAAAGAACAAAAAGAGTAGGAGGTCTACAGTCAATACAGTCTTTCCCCCAAAATTCGGTGGATTTGATTCAACCGCACCAATCCCATTGACCTTTTCAAAATCAAGTTTTTGGTTATCACCAAATGATAAGAAATTGGAAAACTCAATGTTACGGATATACCACTTCTTAAAAGGTGTAATGTCAGCCTTCTCTGAAGCAATCTTATCCTCAACGATTTTGTCGATTTCCATAATCTCATCCAAATTATCCTTATACCCATTAAGGTCAAGAAACTTACCTATGAGTTCCTTTTGGAAATTCTCATCCAAAATATTCATAGACACATCAACAGATTGAATCTCAGTATCTTCAGTCTTTACCTTAGTAACCACATTTACGTTTTTAGACTTGTATTTCTTTTCAAAATACGCTCTAACCCTCTTGATTCTTTCTTGTGTGAAATTATCAGGAGTATCTTCCCATACCACTTGGATATAAGGATTTTCTAATGTGTCGGTATCTAACTTATGACTCATATGGGTATAATTAAATTCTTTTGGTGGATTAAACAAATCCATCGGTTTATTATAATTTGATGTTTAGTGGTTGTTCTGTTGGTTCTGATTCAACATTGTTTTCGGTATCAGCAGACATTTGTTGCTTATACGCTTCAAGTTGTTTCATAATTTCAGCATTATATTCCTCTTGGAACTTTCTTTGTGCACCTTGAATGTTGTTGTTTCGTGCTTGAACTCTTTTTCTGTGTGCCTTAGCACCACCTCTTAATTTACTTTTTGGCATAATTCTAATTCTTATGTATTTATTTTATATGAGAGAAATATTAACAAAAATATTGAATAATAATCTTGTAAAGGTATTATTTTCTATTTCCATCATTGTTTCAACTATACCATCAATTATAACAGATTTTAATGAAGGAGTCAACAACGGGGTAACACATTATGGTGTTTTGATGATAGGTATAATGTATGGAATAGAAGGTCTACTGTGGATAATGGATTTATGGAAAAAATAGAATACTTTAAAAAAGAGATTAAAGTGATGGAGGAACAACTTTTACATAATAATGTAAAGTTTAACGAGATGGACCTTTATTACCTAAAAAAAGAAATGTTGGAGTTTAAACTCTCAAATCCCGATTCATTAGATATTGATACATTAATCGAACTCATCGACTCTTTGGATACCGCCTTTGATAAAGACCAATCACAAAAAATGAACCACAAGTTAAATCTCTTAACTGTATGGTCCACTATCTTTTTACCTTTATCTTTTTACACAGGTATGTGGGGTATGAACTTCGATGATGTCCCTCTATTAACTGGTGATGATGGTTTTTGGGTTTTTGTAGGTCTAACAATATTAACCATTGTTATAATGTTTACCTATTTCAAAAAAAATAAGTGGTTTTAACCAAAATAATATTTAATTATTTCACCTAACCCACCGTCAGTAAAACCACCATTTAAAATAATATACACCAAGTATAACCAACCAAAGAAATAGTGAATAATTGCCCAACCTATTGAGTGATTCATATACCAACTAACCAATAAGGCGATTACTCTAAAAACCAACCTCCAGTCCATCGGTATTAAATGGATGGTCCATTTATATTCTTTTTCTTCTTTACCCATTAATTTAGCTTTTCAAGGATAACAAATATAGTAGTCAGTAATGTTAGAAACGCTGTAAGATACCCTATCATTATCCAAACTTCTTTTTCTTGTTTACTCATTTTCTGTTTTCTTCAAACCATTCAACTATTGTGTTTATTGCCCATACTCCACCTGACGCTAACATACCGTCAAAGAATATCGACAAATATGGGTTAACACCCATTAACTCCGTAAAAGGTGAATACACCACATACGACATAAAAAATCCAACCCATGTTGAACAACACATCATACAACTAATAATACCATTAATAAAGTTGAAAATTGGACCTATAATCGGTATTCCTGATTCTCCGACTTTAAAAACGTTATCTCTAAACCCTTGAAAGATTGAACCATACACAATAATCTGTGTCATTCCATAAGCTGCGATTAACCAAAGTAGTAATTCCATTATCTATATAAATTATCGTTTAAATTTGATGAACCCATAAAAACTCCTTTAATGGGTCCCTTTATCTTTTCTAATTCTACGAGATTTTTTTCAATTTGTAAAATCTTTTCGTCTTTTTCTCGTAATTCATCTCTCATTTTTGATATTGTATCTTGAAGTTTATTTAGTTTTTCTTTGTTTTCAACTTTAACTTCTTTTTCAACAACCTTCTCAACGGGAACTTCTTTTATTACCTCAACAGTCTTAATAACCTCTTTAGGTTTTTCCTCCAAAAGAATTTCCAACTCAAGTATCCTCCCCTCCAATTCACTCTTCTTATTCTCTTTATCATTTATTTTACGTATCATTTCGGATATTTCCGTATCCACTTTTTTCTTTTCTTCCTCAGTTGTCTTTAATTCTTCCTTTAATGTTGAATTCATTTCATTCAACTCGGCAATTTTTCCACCAAGTTCCTTTACCTGCTCATCATCTGTAATATAAACTTCTTTTTCTACAACAACCTCAATAGGTTTTTCTATCTCAACAATTTTCTCTACTTCTTTGATGACTTCAACAGGTTTTTCAACCTCTTTGATGATTTCTTTCTCGACAATCTTTTCTACCTCAACTATTACTTCTTTAATTACCTCAACAGGTTTTTCTACTTCGACTATCTTTTCAATTTCAACGGGAACCTCTTTGATAACCTCTTTTTCAACAATCTTTTCTACCTCAACTGGTACTTCTTTTATCACTTCTTTAATGACCTCTTTTTCCTCAAATACCACTTGTTGCCCATCATCGGTGGTGAGCAATCCATATTTCTCAATTTGATATCCCTTATTGAAACATTCTTTGATGAATTGTTCAACATCAATCTCATTGAGGTCACAAAAAGTCTTAAGGTCTTTTAATTCTTTTGAAGTAAAATTAATAGTTGGTGAGTTTTTCTGTTCCATTCTCCAAATCTTCAATGTCGGTTATCTTAAAAGATAAGAAAGGTCGTGGGTTATCTAAATCCACAAACTCATACTTATCTTCCCCTATATCATAAATACCAAAACCATGCTTACTTACACTTTCACCAAAGTTTTGTTGAATAGTAGAACCGACCATATACGCTTTTTTCTTACCAGGTATATCGATGACTTGTCTTTTATGGATGTCACCACAAAGAACAACATCTAACCCTTTAAATTTCTTAATGTCATAAGCATGGTCACCGAAACCATATCCTGTATCTGTAGTTAACCCCTGAATAGGGTCGTGAAATAGACCAATCTTATATCCCTTAGCCTCACTTATTTCAGGTGGTATATTACCCTGAAACTGTGAATATACACACCAACTAACATTCTCATCTTCATATACCCCTCGGTCTCTATAATAGATAATCTCAGGGTTTTTAAGTGAATCAATAATCGGTGTCAACGCATCCAATCGATTAAGGTTATTATTTAAGAAGTCGTGATTACCAGGTATTAATACCGTCTTAGCAATTTTAGTACATTCAGTCAATACCCATGCAACTATCTCAATAAGTTCAGGTGTCATTTGATTTTTAGAATGAACTAAATCACCTGTAAAAACTATCCTATCAGGCTTAATTTGTTCGAATCGCGACAACATGTCGCGAATAATATCGCGATATAAGTCGTGGTCTTTAAATAACCTTATATGAAGGTCTGAAAAGTGTACTATTTTATTAATCATAAACAACTAAAATATCTATCTCCTCTATCACAAAGGAATGTTACTACTATACCATCTGGGTTGTTTTTTTCTACCCATTTTTCTGAAGCCAAAATATTAGCACCTGCAGATATCCCTACGAATATCCCATGTTCTCTTGCGAGTTGTCGTGCTCTTTCCTTCGCGTCTTCAGTCTTAATTGTAATAATTTCATCAACAAATGTCAAATCAACCATAAATTTGGAGCCGTCACCAATACCTTGTATCCCGTGTAATCCAGGTTCACCACCACTCATCACAGCACTTTCTTGAGGTTCAACAGCAACAATCTTCATATTAGGTGTTAAATCTTTTAACTTAAGACCCGCACCCATAAGTGTACCACCAGTACCAGTTCCACTTATAAATGCGGATATATGATTACCCACCTCATTGTAAACCTGATAATTAATCTCAACCGCAGTAGTATTTTTATGTGATTCTAAATTTAAAGGATTAAAAAATTGATTACAATTAAACCAACCATTCTCCTCAGCTAATTTATCTCTAAGTTGAATTGCCTCGTCAAAATTTCCAGCCTCAACCTCAATTAGTTCTGCCCCATAATATTGTAGTGTCTGTTTTCTTTCAGAACTCATATTTGATGGCATCACAATTACACATTTATAACCTCGTTCAGCGGCCAACCATGCGAATGAAACACCCATGTTACCCGATGTTGCTTCAATAATTGTATCACCTTTTTTCAATAGACCTCTCTTCTCAGCATCATTAATAATATAGGATGCTGGTCTATCTTTTATTGAACCCGTTGGGTTAAATATTTCAGCCTTAGCATAAATTTTGTCAGTAATCCTTATCAGGGGAGTTTTACCTATTTTATTCGATAATTTCATTTTTTGTTTTTAATTTTCCAATTTTTTCTCAATTTCAATGCAAGATATTTTCCAAACATTGATGATATAACATAGTCAATCATCATTATATAATCAAGTTTGATTACCGCAGAGACACCAATAGCTGTAGAGAATAACCACACAATAGCAAGAAAAAACCCTACTAATAGGGTCATCTTCATATTTTCATCATAACTATACTTTATCTCCAATATTTTCAATAGATTGAAAGTTATTTGGATAAAAGCCAATAATACATATGCCATGTTAACGGAATAGTTTACCTAATATGTTTAACTTAATTTTATCCCACCCTTCAGGGTCGTTCATGGACCACATATAATGGTCTGATAAATTATCATATTCTTTCCATAGAGGTCTTGATAAGTATAAGAAATCCCAACTATCTACCGTGAAACGTCTAACGTTGGTTCCATTTGGTAGTCTGAATTCAAATCTTAATAATGAATAATCTCTTAGGTTGTGGTTAATACCCAACAAATTGAAACCCCACGTTCCTTGTTGGTCATGCAAATAAATTTTTAAGAAAGTTATAGTTAATCTAATCTTCCTCGTTTTCCATGCTATTTTTTGTAATAATTTCTTCATCTTTATTTATATTTTTTTTGTTTTCGTTCCACATTTCATCCCAGAAATAAAATTCATTTTTTGACATTTACATATATATTTTTGGAGGTTTGCCAGGAAAATTCACATCCTCATCGGTTATTGGTTCCTGAATTCTTATGGGGTTCGTTGGTGGTGTTCCCCTTTCAATAATTATATCTCTTTTTATTTCTTGCTCGTCAATATTCGTTTCTTCAATTTTATTTTGAATATATCTAATTTCATCTACATTTAATTGTTTTTTACCGTGTAAAAAACCATCTAACCAAATAATAAAATCTCTACTTCTCATTTCCTGTAATATCAAAATCTTTGTTTATGTGGGAACATTCAGTACAAACGTAGGTTTCCATCGGAACCATCTCGTCTGCTGGTGAACCCGTTAATAATTTACTAACTTTTTTTATAATTGTCACCTTATCGAAAAAAATATTTCCACACTCCTCACATTCGATATTCGGCATATCCAATGGGTTAATTCTTACTTTATCGTTGTTAAAATCCATTTATTATCTTTTTAATGTGCAGAATGAAACAATAATATATCTCTGACCCGCTTCAACAGGTAATCCACCGTGCCAGTGTGTTATCTGACCAGGGTGAATAGATACATCACCTTTCTTTCCTTTTAGTTTAGCATTTTGGTTTGGAAAGAAAGTCCCTCCACCTTCAAAATCTTCGTTTAATGTTACTACCGTTGTTATCTGACTAGCATCATGATGTAAAGCTAAATGATATTGAGCGTATGGATGATATCGCGCGATAAAGTTTTCACTATTCATATCCAACCATGAAGGTTCTTCCAATTTGTAAGCTTTTACCGCCAACGGCCAAAAATACTTTTTCAATATTTCATGGTATGTTTCACCTAACCCAATAGTCTGTAAAACCATATCTGTCGTTGGGTAACTTTGGTGTCGGTCTACAGTCCAACAATTACACGATTCAGCCTCATCAATAATAAAATCACAGAATTCCTCAGTAAATGCAGGAATAGTGTAAATATTTAATAATTCCTCATGTAAATACAATTCCCAATTCTCTGACAATAACTCAGGTTTTAGGAATCTCTGTTCCCACTCCTCAGGGTTTTCAAAGTAGGTATACAATTCAGGATGTATTGGATTTTCGTGTTTGTTTTCCATTACTTACTGATGTTTCGTTTTCTAAACCAAGTCTTTGCCCACACCGTAACACCTGTAATCAATGCGATACCCCCTACAAAGAACAATCCATCAAACTTATCGTAAGGTGATACCTCATAAGTCAACATTGTCCAACCAAACATATAACCAAACCACAATACTGCCCATACTAAATCGGGGATTCGTTTTGTTCGTTTTTCTAATTTCTGAACCTTCTCATCATGCACTACTCTTCTGAGTGCGTCTTGTAAATCTTTTCCGTAAGCCGGAACTTTCTCAGTTGAACCATCTTCATTTTGAATGGTTACCTCATACTTCAACCAACCATTAAAGGTTTGACTTTCTTTTCGCAGTTCTGCGTGAATTGCTTTTCTTTTCATTTTTGTTCTTCTTTATCTCTTTTATAGTTTAAGTAAATCTGACCAAAACATAGTCCAAATAAAAATGAACCAAGTATGGAATCAGTATACCAAAATGCGATACCTAACGCGGCTAAAAGTGGGTTTGAAATTCTAATCACTGGTACAATAAGTCATTAAAAAGTGTCTATCACCCTCCACTCTTCTCATACCGTATCTGTGGGTAATTTGACCTGGATACATGTAAACATATCCCTGTTTTGGGTTTATCACTTCATTATATTTATCAAACACTAACTCACCACCCTCACTATCACTATCTAATTTACAATATAATGATATGTGATTGTAGTCGTGATGCATTCTCATTTCCTGTCCGTCTTTTAGTTTTAGAATATTATTATCGGGTTGCATCAATTGCCATTTCTTACCTTCCAAATGCCATTCTTTTTGGACAATACTAAAAATGTATTCATGCACTATGTGTATCATTACATCATTAAGTCCAAATACCTTTAAGTTTGAACTATCAACAGGTGTCCCCCATCGATTTACTTGGTCCCAATTAATTGTCTTCAACACCTCAACAAAATCGTCACAAAACTTATTGTTGAATAGTGGAAATTCAAACACATCAGGAGCAACCTCTTGCACCATCATATCCCACTCATAAGAAAGAAACTCTTTCCTAATATTGCGGTTCTTCCACACATCAATATCCGATACATCAAATAAATCGGGATATAGTTTACTGTATTCCATATGATTTTAAATCTAGGTTCATTACTTTATTAATGACATCTGAAGGAACTCTGAATTCTTCAAACTCACTATCGCTCTTTAATAATACAACCACACATCCCAAAAGTGAAATGTTTTCGTATTTTGTTCCCTCCAACATTTTCTTTAATAATCTACCGTAAAATGGTAACTGTAAATAATAGTGTCCTAATGCGTTATCAGGGTATTTTTGGAATGGTGTTTTCATAGGTTTGGTAAAATCGTTTACCTTAAAATTCTTTTCTTTATTGGTCTTCCAATCGGTAATAACTAAACCAAAACCATTCTTTTCTTTATTCATAATCAACCACACTTTATCGGGTTGACCTGTATACCCTAAATCAGGATGTCCCAATACCATCTCCGTATCTAAAAGGTAAGCACCTCTCTCTTCCATAAGTTTAAGGAATTTCTCTCCCGCTTTAATCATCGAATTACTTTTTAATTCTTGCTCAATGTCACACTCAAAAATAGGTTCACGGACATCTTTATAACCACCATACATATCGATGGTTTTTTTCTCCAATAAAAAGTGGGTTCGTGACCCCATATTTGTCGCATATGAACCAGCTGCTGACCATTCGTCCAATAACCTCTGCATTTCAACTCGGTCACCTTTTGCTTTCTTATACGCAATGTCCTCAGCAGGAAATGGCTCGTAGAAATGTTTTAATACTTTGGATACTGACGGAAAGTTGTTTCTGACTTTTCCATTCTTATCCATCATATAATAAATGTGGTCCTCCTCAATA
>Ga0209555_10000501_pt1 | contig 33153 bp, 24 predicted proteins | sample SaaInl85LU_5_DNA_FD_184643 | JGI IMG/M metagenome (GOLD analysis project Ga0209555, IMG submission 184643) | Marine microbial communities from expanding oxygen minimum zones in the Saanich Inlet - ESP_85LU_5_DNA (SPAdes) (version 2) | ecosystem: Environmental > Aquatic > Marine > Intertidal... | reverse complement strand
TAAATGGAAAATTAAAATTGATAATACATCTAGAAATGTTTATTATGATTGGTTAAATAAAGAATGGTATAATAATAATTTTAATATTGTATCTGATGGAGATTTACATGGTAAAAATTCCATAAGAAGTAAAAAAAATGTAAATCAAATTATTGTAAATACAGATTTCCCTAAAAAAATAGAATATAAAGAATATATAATGCCTTTAGTTAAATCGAATAAAGGAAATATATATTTTAAAAATAAAACCAATGATATTACTGAAGTGATATGGTATTTAAATTATCAAACACTTCCACTTTTAGACGAAATAACATATAAAATGTATGATAGAATTATAACAAATAGTTTAAAAAATTTAAAAACATATAGTGAAAGAACTAAATATCAAAATAAAGTTTAATACATACCTTTTCTAATAATTTTTATAAGTTTATTACTATCTTTATAATTAAATTTAGAGCTATCAATTTTGTTAATAACTTTTGCTATTTTGCAAGATTTTTTCATTTTTTCCTTACAAAATTTATTAACTAATGATTTAACATTCATTAAATCTTGTTTATGTAATTCGTAACATTCTTTAAAACTACATTTTGTTACATTAACAGTTTTTGTATTATAATATAATGTATCTAATATTTTTTTACTTTCTTTTTCGTAATATTGTTTTTCTGCTGTTTTTAAATAATCTTTCATATTTTGCTTATGATCTTTTTGATAAATAGCAAACTCTTTTTTAGCCTTATTTAAGGTTTCAGCATCACTTTTAATATTATTTTTAAGATTATAGAATTGTTTTTTAACATGTGGATTATTATGATATTTTTCTAATATTTTTTTTCTTTTTTCGTCATATTTTTTCCAAGTTACTGTTTTAACCTCATCATCATGTAATTTAGCTATTTTCTTAAAACATTCTTGTTTAAGACTTTCTAATTCTTTAAATTCCTTACTACATTTTTCTTTTTGACAATTAATAATTTTTAAATTATGATTAAATAAATCAGTCAATTCCTTACTATATTTTTTTAATATTTGTAATTGTTTATTCATATCTATTTAAAAAATGATATATTAATTTTAGATTATCATTAAATATGGATAGTATTATAAATAAAATTGAGAATTGTAGTTTAATCTATAAGGATATTTGTGTATGTTGTAATAATAAATATATTGTAGAATATGATTATCAGCATTCAGATAAATTATGTATAATTTGTTATAATAATTATAAAGAATTTATGTTTCAAGATAATAATGATTATGTTGAAATTATTTCTTTTTACTGAATTCTTTTGCGGTTAATATTGCCATTGTTTCTTTATTAAGAACTTTATTTTTATCGGTTTCAATTATATAATTATTAAATTTAATATTAAATTGTTTCTTTGTTTTTTTATTTTTTTGCAATGCCTCACTAAAAGGTGAATCAATTCTTTTTCTTTTATCACCACCTTTTAAACTTGAATTCATTTCTTTTTTCATTTCTTTTATAGCATTATTCATTCCTTTATTAATCATTGAAATATACTCTTGTACTTCATTTACATTTTTAAATGATGGGATTGTTGCATCTAATTCTGACCCCCAGTGATCGTTTTCATCTTCTAATAATTTCTGTTGTTTTTTAGTTAATTTTGGAGATTGAGATTTTGGAGATGAAGATTTTGGAGATGAAGATTTTGGAGATTGCATTTTTTTATCTAATTTAATTAGATTATAACTATCATTTTTTTTTAAATTTTCAGTAATATGTTTTTTTATTTTGTTTATATCTAAATTAAAATCTAAATAATTTAAAGAAGTTTTAGCAGAAGTTTTAGCAGAAGTTTTAGCAGAAGTTTTAGCAGAAGTTTTTCTTTTTGTAATTGTTCCACCTACTCTAATATTACCATGGATTGGCATTCTATTATCTACTTGTGCTCTTAATTGAGTAGTGCCAGTTACTAACGCATGATTATTAGTATTATATATTTGGCCATAGAAGTCTACACATGTATTATAACCTCTATGTGCATGAAATGCATCAGCAACTACATCAAGATATGCCATTACTGGCGTAAAATTTCCAATCGCTGGTCTTACCATTATAAATGTTGGATTACGGTGTCCTCTCATATTATTCCATATTAGATCTGGAAGCTGAAAAGTATCATGTCTTCGTAGTAAAGTCCCTGGTGGTAATGTAACTTCCTTTAAAAAATTGCCCATATTAATAAAAGGGCAATGTTCTCCAGGTTCTAATAATATTATATATATATAACCTTCATTGTACGAATGTGCAACATCATAATTTGTTGAACATGACCAAAAATATGGAATATATGCTATATCGCCATTTTGAAAAATATTGCTTCCCGAGCCTCTAACAACTACTAATCTTTGCATTAATGGTAATACTCCCTCTTGTGCACCAGGCATTAGTGCATTTTGTGCGATTAGCCGAGCAAATTGTACTGATTTTATTGTTGAATATATTCTTTCTATTAATTCTTCGCGCGCGAACAGCCCCGGTCCCCAAGAGTTATGTTGGGGATCTTGTATCATTTGATTATGTAAAGTAAAATTACCATTCTGTTGTTGATCTAATAACCTGCGATAAGCTTGATTAAGTGGAGTACTTGATCTATAATTAACAGAAAAAGTTTTTAATAAATTTTCTTCATAAACAAAATTATTATCTGGTAACCATATAGGACCAAAAGGTAATGTTTGATATGCACCACCAAATAAATTATGAGAATATTTATCAATATAAGATATTGTTGAATTATTAATAATATCCCCCCCGAAACAAGTGCTATATATGGGTACATAAAGACCCCATTGTGAATTATTTTTTTGTTGATAATTAAAAAAAATTCCTGCAATTTCTCGGATATCTATTAGATCATTTGGTAAATTAGCTAAATTTGACTGCTGTTTTAAATATTGTAACCAATTATTAATATTTTGTACTTCTATATTTTGTCCCACCTCTCTGAATACTACTGTTGTATTTATTCTATTTCCCCAATGTCTTTGATCGTTTATATTATTTAAACCAACATTATAACATATTGCCATTTGATCAATTATATTTTGATTATTAAAATACCGAGCACGATCATTTATATTTTCTATCGCATCTCTAGTTAAACTACAGAAATCTGTATTACGAAGTATTGAATGATTAGGATCATCCGTTCTAATTATAGTTAGTTTATTGAAAAATTTTTTATTACTCAATAAGCGTGAAACATGCATTAAATTTGTAAATTTTACTAACGTGAATTCTTTTTCTATCATATTCAATATATATCCATAATACATATCATATGAGTTCTCGCTTTTAATATCATCATGTTGCGCTTGTGAACCAGCTAGTTCATCACAATAAGAAAGCCTCTGACCTGGTAGACGGCGATTTATATAAAGGGTATTAACTACATGAGACGGCGAATGTACAAGTCCATCAACTCTAGTTTCAGGAAATCTTGCTTGACCCCGATACATTGCCTGCGTAAATCGATGGTGTCGGTTGTTGCGAAAACCATCCGAAAAACCCTGATTTCCAATAAAATCAGCAGTATTAGCTCTAGGAACATGATGAAGATAATACCGCAAAGTATCTAAAGCATCAAAAAGAGAGTCTGTATATAACATTATATATGAATGTTCCGCAGGTGCAGCTTGGTGTAAACTTCGTACAACGTTATTAACAATATTGACATAATCATTCATAGTTTGTGCGTCTAAATCAATATTAATTATTTGTGTTTGTTCGCAAATATGATTGAAAATATGTATACTTTGTGCAAGATTATCAAAGGGGTCCATTTGTTAGTAAAATTATGTTCTATAACTAACAAATAAAAAAATTAGTTTTTTAACTTAAGTATACTATTAGTTAGTTTATATAAAACAGTCTTATTTATATTGTTTTATCAATACTTTTATTAATACGGTTAATAAATTTATCAATTTTTTTTACTAAACTAGATTGTCCTCCTACTTTATTTTTTAATTTATGTAAATAAGTTATATATAATTTATTATAACTTTTATATATTTTATTTGTTTTATTAATATAACTATCCAATAAGCTTTTGCTTTTAAATGATTTAAATGCACCATGATCTTCAAGTGAATTAAAATGCTCAATATTTTCTTGATATTCTTCAACAGTCATTTTAGTTCCTGTTATTTTTTCTCCTAGAGTCATTCTTCTACCCGGAGACATTCTACCTAGAGTCATTCTACCAGGAGTCTTACCTAGAGTTATACCTGAAGTCATTCTAGCAGACCAGTCAAGTATGCTAGATGGATTTTTTTGCAAATGTGCTCTGCTGTCAAATGTACTAATGCCACCCTTCTTAATTATTTTTTTATTATTTTTGATAAAACTTTTCGTAACTTTCTTTTTAGTTTTACCACCTTTTTTAATATTTGTACTAAAACCAATTGTAATGTTATTTACATTTTTTTTTGTATAATTATTTCTATAAGTATTAAAACTGCATCTACACTTATCAGTTTCACTAAAAGTCCTTTCTTCAAAATCATCAAAACATGTACTCACATTCGCGCAATTTTCTAATTTTAAGAGTTCTGCTAAATTATATAGTTTTCCAAAAATATTCATTGAATTACCAATAGAAGGTGTTACTCTTACAAATTTAATTCTTTTATCTTTATTGACATTCCATTTTAAATCTCTAACTTCAAATTCATCTATTTTTTGTAATTCTATTCCAGGAAGTAATGCAAATTCTCTAAATCTATTACCCATATTAATAAAAGGACATTTATCACTTTGATTTATAATAATTATATATACATACACAATGCTATTTCTTGTAAATCCAAGAGCTACATCAATATTGGGGGTACATGATAAACACCCTTGAACAATACAAAAATTACCTTTTTCAAATAAATTATAATCCGAACCGTGAAATAATAATAATTTATGATATAAACGATATATTCTTCCAAAAGTTTCTTCTTGTTTTTTATAATTAAGTGCAAATTGCATGGACTTCATCATTGAATAAAATCGTTCAATTAGATTACAGTCAGCGCGAATATAATTTAAATCTGCATCGAGTTTAAATTTTTTATTGTGTAAATCACTCAATAATTTATTTGTACCTGTTGAAGACAGTCTATAATTAACACAAAAAGTTTTTAATACATCTTCATTATAAATTGGTCTTTCTTCTTTTTCGTTGTAAAAAATAGGTCCTACTGTTAAACTGTTATATCCGCCTGCAAATAAATTATGACTAAAATTATGATTATATGATATTGTTGAATTATTTGTTAAATCACTTGAATAACCTGAACTAAAGCATGGAATATAAATTTTGTAGTTAGAATTATTTCTTTTATAACAATTAAAAAATACAGATGATAATTCGGGAATATCATATAGAATATCATTTGGAATTTCTTTAAAAATAGATGAAGATTTATTATCAATTAACCATTCACTAAAATCTAATATATTATAATTGTTATCTTTTGTTTCTTTTAATATAACTGTATTTTGTAATTTATTACCCCAGTGTTTTATATCATTGGTGCTTTGACCAATATCAAAATTTGATATTATTTCATTTTTTAATTTAGTATGATTTCTAATTATACTTTGTTGTTTAGCTATTATATTCTCTCTTTTAATATTAAAATTAAAAATATCATCATGTAATTCCTTATCAATTAATGCAATTTTATTAAAAAATTTTTTATTATCTAAAAACATCTTTTCAATTTCAAAATTATCATTTTTATCATTAACGGCAAATATCATTAATTCTTTAAGAAATAGATTTAAACCATAATTAATATAAGAAGAATTTATATTTTCTATTTGATAATCATCGTTTATAATATCTGGTGCATCGTTAACAATGTCTCTTCTGTTACAAATAGATGCGTTATTTCCTTTTCTGGCAATATAACTAATATTTGTTGTTAATGTTGGCGGAATCTTATTTTTTTTCATGGCTAAAATAGTTGATTGATTATTACGTTCTTTTTTAATATATTCTATAATAGAATTTTTATCAATAAATTTAAAATGGTCTGTATATTCATTAAATGTATTAATTGCATCAAATAAAGATTCTGTATATAATAATACATAAAAATTAGAAAATTCATTAGTAATTCTAATAGTACGAAGAATATCATTTATAATGTTAGAATAATTTTTATATTCAAAGATAAGATGAATACTATATTGATTACAAAATTCATTAAATAAATTTATATTTTTTGTTAATTGGTCTACTGTATCCATCAAATATATATTCTATATATATAATATATTTAAGTTAATGATAATTGAATTATTTCATCAAATTTTTGACTAGAATTAATATTATCAATATTACCAGAAATTACATAAATTTCAATGTCATTAAGATTAAATAATAATTTAATGCAAAAAAATTCTTTATTTTTATTGTTATTTAAAATAATTGCATCTTTTATAATAATATAATTATCATATAATAATTCAAGATCATATATTGTAATAATTTCATTTAAATATTTAATACTTTCTAAACATATTTTGTTTTCAATAGATTGATTATTGTAAATTTCAAAAATCTTTTTTACATCTATATTATTATAATCAAGTTTTGTTATATTAATTTTTCTTTTAGTATTATTAATTGAAAATTTATGAAACATTTTTCTCATAGTATAAAAAAAACCATAATATTTATATATATTTCAAAAATACCATTGATCTAAATGATTATTATAAATATCATTACTTTTTTTTTGTTTAATTTTTTTTGAATTTATATGCAAAATATGTTTTGCAAAATTCATATGTGAATCATTATTATTATAAAGTTTACATGGTTCTCCATAATGTAAACAGTGACATGGATAAATTTTACAATCACAATAAAATTTATAATCTTTCATTTTTTCAACTAAAATTTTTATTTCATTTTTTTCATATTTTTTCATATATGTTGAATAATTACGAAATATCGTTCTAAAATTTTTAAGCATATTTAATTATAATATTATATTTATATATTATATCATTTTTTATTTACATGTTTTATATGATTTTCTATGCCATTCTGTGATACCATAATTTTTAATAGCATCCAAATGTTTTTTTGTACCATAACCATGATTATTTAGTAAATCATATTTTTCTAATTCATTATATTTATTAACTAATTCGTGAATATTATCATTATGTTGTTCTTTTGCTAAAATAGAAGCAGCTGCAATACAAGTATATATTGAATCACCTTTATTTACACATTCATGTATTATAAAATCTGAATTTTCACCAGGTGGAATGTAAGCATTAAAATATGGTCCATCAATAAATATTTTTTCAAATTTATATTTTTTATAAGCAGAATCGGCAGCTCTACGCATAGCTTTCATAGTAGCATTTAATATATTAATAGAATCTATTTCATCTCTTGTTGCTGTCCCTATTCCATATGTTAGAGAATTTTCTTTTATCCAAATTGATAATTCTTTTCTTTTTTTTTTTGTTAATTTTTTAGAATCTTTAATTTGTTTATAAATATTTAAGTCATTTTCAGTTTCAGGTATTTTTAAAACAACGCATGCGGCAACAACATCACCAATCAACCCCCCCCTATTTGATTCATCAATACCTGCTTGAAAATTATTTGTTGGATAAATATATTCAGACATGTTTATATATCTAAAATAAAATAATCATTATTTTTTTAAGCACAAAATATATATCTCATTGCATTATATGATGTATTTGATGAACTATTTATTCTACTATCAGCTATAAATATCAAAACTAAATCATAAAATGCTTTAAATGTTACAGCCCCTATCAGGGCTCCTCCTAATGCCAACATAATATACAAAGGCATTTGTTTTTCATGTCCTATCATTACAATAGTTTTCATAAATTGATCTGTCCAAAATTCTGCTTTTAAAGCAAATTGATGTATTTGTAATATAATGCCTTTTGAATTTGATGCTCTATATGCTAAAGTTTGAAAAGTACCAACAAAAACTGCTATTATCCAAATAAATCCTAAAATAATATAGTTTACAACATTTGCTAAATTAGGCCAGATAAGAATTAAAAGTAAATAAGACATAAATACAAATAATACTATTGTAATAACAACAAAACAAGAGTTAAAAATATTTATTAAGTATGATGAAAAACTATTATCTATCATATCAATATTTATTTCATTAACACATAGTTCAATATCTGATTCTGTTAAATCATTCTTACTTGTAATAAGAGTACGATCATATTTATAAAATTTAATGTCGCATATATTTATAGGTAACATATCTGTTGGATTATCATCACTTGTATCATCTTCTACAGATGATATTTGGTAAGATTTAATTTTATCTAAATCTAAACTTAGCAATGTGCTATCTGACATATTATTAAATGGATTTTTGGTATCAATTGATTTCAATATTTGTGAATTTTTAATTCGTGGAAAATTTATTCTACTAAATGTATTATTTTTATCATTAAATTTCAAAATTTTTTGAAATATATATTCGTTATATTCTTTTTGTTTTTTAAATAAGATATCGTTTGGATTTTGATATCCAAAACATAACATGCATGATGATTGTAACAATAACAATACCTTATTAAATTCCCAAGAGTTAATATCAAAACCGTTTATTTCTTCTAATTGTTTTTTCCAAGAATAAAAATCAGATTTTAAACTTACATCAGATAAGTATTTGTTTAATTTTGTTGCTATTTCATATGCTTTTTTTATATATTTTTCATTATTGTAATATTTTTTTGGTTCTAGGTTTAACTTACCTAAGTTGTCATGAGGAGGTATAATATTTAAATGGGATATCGGTTCAGTTACTAATTGTTTTATTGGAGTTTGTATTTTTGTTTTTAAGTCATTTACTATATTTTCTAATGTTGTATTATCTTCTTTAATTGCTTTAAATATATAATTATCAATTTCATAATCATATAATTTATCCGATTTCTTATTATTTTCATCTATAATTAATTGAATATTATCAAGTTCATATTTATATAAATCTATTAAGTCATTTTTTGTTAAACCAAATAAAAATATAATAGCATATGGTGTAAAAAGTAATGTATTTTTTAATCTACCATTATCAACCAAATCTCTATTTATACATTTGTTTTTATTTTCTCCAAGAAATGCACTTTCGTTTTTTGTATCACTTGTTATAATTGAACCAAAATTACAAGGTTTATAACATCTATATGTATCGCCGTCTAGTTCTTTTGAATATTTATTTCCATTATGATAATCTGGAATTGTAAACCAATCATACCATCTTTCATTACATAATATATTTTCATCACTTGACAAATTTGATAAATTTTTTACTGCTACAAATGGATCTGGTTTTTTTAATGATAAAATATTTTCATTTTTTTCTAATTTATTTGGAGGTAATGCAATATTTTCATTGATTTTACATTTATTGTTATAATCTTTTGTTAACCATATGTTTCCTTTATCTAATAATGCACAATTATAATAAAAAGTGCCAGTTGTATCATCTTTATTACATAAACTATAGTCTTTTGAACTATCCTCCTTGTCGCCTGGCCACTTATTTATTTTATCTTGATCTGATTTTGGAATTACATTAATATCAAATATATTATTTTCTGCAATGTTATAGTTTTCAGCAACACTATATGTACATTTTTCGCCTATTCCCATACTGTGTTGTGTATCAAAAGGTAAATTTTCATCTCCCTTATCATAAGTAGTTTCTGATCTATAATTACCTCTTGCAGTAGTCATTAACTCTATTAATATAATTTAATAAATTAATATTCATTAAATTAGTTTGTGAATGTTCAGGGTGGATGCGAAATAGCTTCAGAAACTTTTGCTATACAATTTCCATTACCATCATCTTGATATAAATCAGTAGAATTACCATTTATAAATTTTGTATCACAATCTAAAGTCCAACTATCATTACCATTATCACTAGGAGTAAGTTTCCATGGGAAAAAAATTTTGGATTTTTCATTTAATGATAAACTATCTGGATCTGTATTATCTTTATAATTTTTAATTGATTCAGGAAGTTTACTCATATCGGTATTCGCGTAGTCTAAATGTGGCAGTTCCCATTCAATATTTTTTGGTCTTATTAAACTTATAGAATAGTTATTATTTTCTTCTTCTGGAGGTTCAGCGCGATAATATTTAGAAATTTTTTCATCAATTAATGCATAGTTAATAAATGATATATTGTCTTCTCTTTGTGTTTCATTTTGTTGTCTTGCTGTTTTTAAATTATCATTATTTAATAGTTTAAAATTTCTTCTTAAAGTATAAATAGGATTTTGAATTCTTACTTTATTTAAAATATCTGGAATATTTAAAGAATTATTTACTTCATTAAAATTTCTTTCTAAAGTATATTGAATAGGATTTTTAATAAAATTGTTCCAATTCCAAGGTTGATAAGTCCCACCACTTCTATAATTATTACTTGCTGCATCTTTTGCATCATCTTCTGTGGGCGGACCAATTTCGTTACCATCATTGTCAGTAACTTTAAATTTCCCTCCTCTAATTAACCATGCAATTAACATAATTAATACAAATACACATATAATTGCTGCAATTGCCCACATAAAAGGTTGTATTGCCATCAATAATTTAACAAGTAGTAAAAGGAACCAGCGAATAATACTCATAAAACTATCTACAAACCATTTACCAGAGCTACCAATTGATTTAATCATGTCCCATGATCTTTCTGCACTTTCTGATGAAGAAGTTGCATACATATCATCTAAAATTTCTTTTTTCGCATCAAGGATGCGTTGTTCTTCATCAACATATTGTGATTGTTGATTAATTATTTTTGCAACATCATCAATTCTTTCTTTAATTTTCCCTAAATGAGTATTAAATTCATCTGATAATTTTTTTTCAGTATGTCTATGTCTAGGAACTACTTGTAATTTTTCAGGATAAGAAGGACTTTCACTATTATTTGGATCAATTTTACTATATGCTTCTTGTATTTTTAAACTTTTTTCATAAGATTTTTTTGCCTTATTATAAGATTTGTTCATAAAATTACTAATAGGTTTACCATTTTTTTCATTAATACTTTTAGTAACATTTGACGTACCAGAATCAGCATTACTACCAACTGTTTTAGCACTAGACATAGCATCACTAACTGTCATAGCATTAGGCATTCCTTTATTACCAACTGTTTTAGCACTAGACATAGCATCACTACCAAGTGTTTTAGCACTAGACATAGCATCACTAACTGTCATAGCATTAGGCATTCCTTTACTACCAACTGTTTTAGAACCAGACTTACCTTTATTACCAATTTTCATAGCACTAGACATACCTTTCTTAACAGCATTTCGTATTGCTGGATTACGTGCTAAGTTTCGTGCAGCCATATTTGCTACTAAAGGGAGAATACCACCCTTTTGTTTATGTTTAAGTAATTTTGATTTTTTGCCATTTACTTTAGATTCAATTAAATTAAAATAATGTGACTTCATTTACTATTTATTAATATAATTAATTCGGTATATTTTAAACATATATAATGTTAATAATATAATATATATGAAAAATTTATTATTAATTATAATACTATTAATTGTTGTATACTCAAGTTTATATTTTATTTTTAAAGAAGAAATTGTTATACAACAAATAAACAAAAATAATTTAAGTTTAGATATTTTAATTAATAAACAACCAATAGTTATAGAAGATAAATTAACTGAAAAGGAAATCAATAATTTATTTAATTATAATATTATAGAATATCCAAAATATAATAAAATTTGGGAAAGAAATCAGTATAAATATCTTATAATATGTGCTTTAAATGATACAAATATATTTATTTCAAATCCAAAAAAACTAAAATTTGAAACACCTACAGAAAATGACACTGTAATTGATATTCAATTAAAAAAAGATCAAACATTAATAATATCTTTTAAATGGTATTATTCTTTAATAGAAAAAGAAGATGTTAAAATATATGGTATACATGATTATATAACTTATGGACTAAATTTTATTTTTTAGCTTTCTTTTTTGCAACTTTTTTAGTAACAACATTATTTTTATCATTAATATAATCATCTTCAATTAATTTTTTATGTTCTTGCCATTTAATAAATAATTCATTTAATTCATTTAACCAAATAGTTTCAATATTAGTTGATTTCAATTTATTTAATTTATTTTTTAAGTCTAATACTTCTTTTTCTAATATTATTTTTCTATCCATAGTTAATTGCGAAATAGGCATTTTAATTAAATAATTATAACCTTTAATATCTTCAGTATCATCATCATTATATTCATTTGTATTAATTTTAGGATAATTTAATTCAGTAAGTCTATCAGCAATTACATTAAGTTTAATATTCATAATTTTGATTTTTCCTTCAATAACATCAATAATAAATCTAATTTTTGCAGAAAGAATATTATAATCCTTTTCTAATTTTTTTACCTGAAATGTTTTTCTTTCAAAATATTTTTTAATTCTTACTTTTGACCATTCTTTAACAATTGACTGTGTATTTGCATATTTTTTAATAGCACCCTTATCACTATATAAATGCATATTATTAATACTTAAATTTTTAGTTGAAACTAATTTAAAGTTTATTTCAAATTTACTATCATTATTTAATGCACGCGCACCAGGACTAAAATGTAATATAAATTTAACATTTTTTGCTGTATAATGACTCTCAAATGATTTCAAATTAAATTGATTATTAGTAATAATAGATTCTAAATATTCTTTATAATCTTCAGTCCAAATACCAATTGGTAATTCAGTAATAACAACTGTGCTATCATCAATCCATTCATAAATACCTTTACTTTCAAATTGCTGTTTATCATTTTTTTGAATTTTACCAGTAAAACCAAGATAATATGGTATAAATTCGTCTAATTCTTTATTATCAATAATTGAATAAATATTATTAAGATCAGATTCATTTTTAATTGAAACTTTATTTTCACTTATAATATTACAAATACTAACACAACTATTAATAATATCTTCTGGATTAAATTGTGGAATATTTGTTGAAAATCCAGTTCCAATCCCAATACCACCATTTACCAAAATCATAGGGATAATAGGAATATAATATTCGGGTTCAATTGTTAAACCGTCTTCTTCTAAATAATTTAATACACATGAATCTTCCTCTTTGAAAATAAGTTTGGTTAACTGTGAAAGAAGTGTATAAATATATCTTGGAGATGATGAGTCGTTTCCACCTTGAATTCTGGATCCAAATTGACCATTTGGAACAAGCAAATTGATATTATTAGTTCCAACATAAATTTGTGCAAGTCCAACAATTGCTTGTTGTAAAGAATTTTCACCATGATGATAAGCGGTTACTTCAGATACATTACCTGCTAATTGTGCAACCTTAATTTCATTTGTGAATAATTTTCTTTTTATACAGGCAAATAAAATTTTTCTAGTACTTTCTTTAAGACCATCACAAATATGATTAATAGATCTTTCTAAATCTCTATTACTAAAATGAATAAATTCTTTATTGATAAATGTATCATAATCAACATTAGTTTTAGTATAATCTAGAACATCATTTTTATCATAATTTTGTAACCATGTTTTTCTATCATCTGCTCTTTTCTTATTGAAAGCTAAATCAATTTTTTCATCAGAATTATCACTATATTTATAAGTAATTTTTTTCATATTTTTGAAATATTCTTTTGCTTCTTGATCACTACTTGTACCAAGCCCTTTATAATATTTTATCTTCCAATTACCTTTTTTAGCAATATCTGTTTCTAACCATTTTTCATAATCAGTCATATTGTAAAATGATATTACATCAGTTTTATTACTTGCTTTGATAATTGGTGTTAACATTGATGTTAAGAAACCATCAATTTTATATAATGAATTCCATAATGATTGGAAAATATTGAACAATAATCCTTTAATATGACTTCCATCATGATCTTGATCTGTCATAATCATAATAGAACCATATCTTAAACTTGAAATATCAGAGTATTTCTTATTTTGTTCAAGTCCTAAAATCTTTTTTAAAGCAGTAATTTCAGCATTATCGGAAATTTTTTGTAAAGTTGCATCTTTTACATTCATAATTTTTCCACGAAGTGGAAATACACCATATTTATCTCTTCCAACTACACTTAAACCAGAAATTGCCATTGTTTTAGCAGAATCTCCTTCTGTTAAAATTAAAGTACATTCATGACTAGTTTTAGTTCCTGCAAAATTTGCATCATCTAATTTTGGAATAATTAATTTACTAGTTTTTTTCCCATCAGTCTTAACTAGTTTTTTTTGATCGTGAAATTCAGTTAAACTTAAAGCTTTATCAACAATACCAGATTTATAAAGTTTATCTATAAATTTATCACTAACTTCACATTTACTTCCAAATTTTGATACTTGTGTTGTTAAAGTTTCTTTTGATTGTGAATCAAAACTAGGATTTACAATAATACTCTTAACAAATATGATTAAATTATCTTTAATATGTTGTGTTTTTACTGTTTTCTTTTTCTTCTGTTGTACCAAATCAACTAATCTTTTGATTATATTTTGCGAAACATAATCAACATGTCTTCCTCCTCTAATAGTATTAATACCATTTACAAATGAAATTTGTTCATGAATACCTGTTTTTGATAAAGTTGCTACAATTTCCCATCTATCATTACAAACTTCATATGTTAAAGGTTGTTCTTGTTTATCAACAAATAATTCAGCATATTTTTCAAAATCTTTAATCATTAATTTTTCATTATTAAAGTAAACTGATACATCTTTATTTGTTGTTGCACATGCATCAATGATTCTTCTTTTGAATAAATCATAAATATCATCTGTAATACCATCTTTTAATCCAAATCTTTCATAATCTGGAAGAAATGTAATTTGTGTATATGGTTGTTTTTGTGATGCTCTAATTTGTGGTTTACTTCTTTCTTTCATGTTATTTGAAAATTTTTGAGTATAGATTTTCTTTGTATAATGATCAACTGTTTCAATAATAAATTCTTTAGAAAATATATTTGTTAATTTAGCACCAAAACCATTTTTACCACCCCAAGTTTTTTCTTGAGTTTTGTCATAATTTGTTGATGTTAATAATTCTCCAAATATAAGTTCTGGAATCCATATATCATTATATTCACTGTGTTTTTCAATATCAATACCATTACCATCATTATAAATACTAATTTTACCATCAGTTTTATCAATAGTAATTTTAATATTTTTGACATGTTTGATATTTTCTTTTGTTTCTGATTTAAGTCTCATTGAATGATCAATAGCATTAACAACAACCTCATCAAAAATTTTTAGTAAACCAGGAATATATGTAATTTCTTTTTCAACCATTTTTTTGTTTTCATCACTATAGATATAAGTCTTGATTTTTGTTAATTCAGTCGAACCAATATATGTATCGGGTAGGGATTGAATATGTTCTAAAAGTTCATATTTTTTATACTTACCTTCTACTTTTTTGTTTGAACTCATATCTATTTTTTGTTATCTAATATAATTTAATATTATATCATTTTTTTTATATAATTAAAAAATGATAATATAATAATATTATATATAAATTATGTCAAATATATTTTTAAGGAATTATTCATATAGAATGAAAAAAAATAATATCTTTAAAAATTATTTATATTATGTTGCATTTATTGGTTTTACTATTAATATAAAAAAAAATGAGAATCAAATACCATTATATATTATGAAATAATAATTTATACAAATTTTATTTTTATATTAAATTTATTATTTAATCCAATTACAAAATTATAAAATAAATTTGAAATTAATGTACCAATATAATATGATGAAATACTAACAATGATAGTTATTAAAACTAAATACAAATTATTTATTTCAACTAATTTATTATTAAATTTGCAAAATTTAATATATTGTAACAAAATTTCATAAACTATAATTTTGCTAGATATTAATCCAATATTTCTTATACCAAATAATATACCATATATAAAACATACAAAAACATGTGAAAAATAATAATAAATATTTGTAATAAAAGATATATCATTAATATCTTTAATAAATAAAAATTGATCAAAAAAATCAAAATTATATTTACATTTAATTATATATAATGATATCAATGCTACTATACTAAATAAAACATTAATATATGCTAATATTGTTTTAATAAACATATGTTTCTATAATATCTTATATATAATTTTTAACAATGTCATTTACTTCATTTGCTATCATTTGAATCGTTTTATTCTCAACATTTATAATATGTATTTTACTATTTAACATATTTTTATAATGAATCTCATGTAACTTATGAATTTTTTCTAAATATTCAATAGTAATTTTATCTTCACTTACTCTATTTCTTTTTTTTATTCTATTTAAACAAGATTCTGGACTAGATTGTAAATATATATATATATTATTTTCCCATAAATAATCTGTTTTTTTATGTAAATAATCTAATATTTCTGATTCATTTTCAGTAATTTCTTTATCATTAATAGCATTTTTAATAAATACATTTCGTATAAAATTAGGACTTCTTTCAACTAATATAACATTGGTTTCAATTTTATTTTGTATCCAACATCTATCTAACCATATTCTTACTTGAAAATTAAATATATTTGATAATTCCGAGTTATCGTTATTTTCTTTATTATAAATTTTATTAAGATGTTTCTGCCAATTATCAACAGGCTCTAAATCAATTGGATATTTGTAGTTTTTATGCAAATAATTTAAAACACCTGTTTTACCACAACCAATATTACCATCAACTGTAATTATTACCATTTTTTTATAATAAAATAAAAATAATTTTATATCATTTTTTAAATTGTTAGTTTGTAACATCCTGATTTTTTTATTAATTTTTTCATAATTGCTAAATTCATTTTTCTTTTATAATTATGTAATTTATGTGATAACAAATAAACATATGTTTTAATTAAATTTACTAAATCTTGTTTTAATGATTTATCAATTTTAATTTTATGTTCTTTAAAAATTTTAGATACAATTATTAATAATTGTTTATTAAATCCTAATTCACCCCCTTTAAATTTTTTACATGAACTGCATCCCCCCATACCACCACCTGTCATTGTAGATTCCATTGTAGCACTTATTGCTGGTCTTGCTTGTAAATTTTCAAAATCTACTTTTAATAAATCACTACCTGCATCAGCATTATATCTACCCGAATCTGCACCAAAAAATTCCACAGGAAGTACTGTACCACCTTTAATTTTTTTGTTTATTTTACACATATCATTTAAATATTTTTTGGTTACTATTATAGTATTTGCTGTTACTTTATTAGAATTAAATAGTAATATTGCTAATATAGATGTTAAACTAACAATATTGTATATAATCATATTAATTACTTTGGTATAGTAGTTTATAAGAGCATTTTCTTTTTTATGAATTATTTTTTTAGATATTAATAGAAATTCAGAATATTTCTTTAAATTATTATACATTTTCTATCTACTTATTATAGTGAAAATAATATTTTAATTTAAAAATAATCTATAATTATATTTTAGAAATGAATACAGAAAATAGTATTAATATAATATCTAGACAATTTGAAGTAAATGATCTAACTAGATTATACTTTTCAAATCATAATGTTGAATTATTACAAGATGAAATTAGAAAATATGTATACTATTATAAAGATATTGTAATATCAAAACAAAGTTATGATGATCTAAAAATAATAATGCGTTCAACATATATATTAAATAGACATAAACTAACCGGATATAAAAATACAATGAATCAAGTTAAATATTTAAATAAACAAGTTATATTAGAATGTTGTAGAATAATTATTCCGAATCTTGAACAACACCTAATATATAGAGAAGATATCAAAGATACATTAAATATACAATCACATCCAAGGAGTACATCTATAAAAGGTACTAAATCTGGCGAATGGGGAGGTATATAATTTTTAATTAAAAAATCAAAATAATATATCTATTAATATTAATAGATAAGATAAATGACAAAAGGACCAAAAGGAACAAAAGAATCATTTGTAAATGATTGTAAAAAAACATCTACTGGATTTGAATATGATGATAAATTATCATTTGATGAAAATATGTTGAGATATCGTTCTTATTTAACAGACTTTGAAAAAAAAAATTTTGATACTACAAGACAAAGTAAATATTGGTGGACATTTGCTACTTGTATTTTATACGGTTCTTTAGCACTAATACTTTTATTATTTGGAAGTTTAACAGAATATGGTAATTATCTACTTTTTAACGAATTATATATATTCATAATAACTTATATTATTGGAACAATACTTATTATAATTATTTTAATTTATAAAGTTTATTCATTTGACTTTCCTGACACAAATAAAAAAGTAGGTTCAGATTCTTTGTATTGTCCCGATTATTGGGATAGTTCCATAATAAATCCAAATAAAGACGAAGACAAATATAATAAAATGGTTGGTAATGAATATAAAAGATATTTTGGGAAAAAATCATCAAATGGTGATTTTAATTTAGAATGTGAATTAAAAGAAGATTCGGGAATATATAATAGTAATAGTTTATTAACAAATACGGATTTACAACCAAAATATGGATATAAACAAGCATCTGGTAATAATTCAAAACTATATGTTGAATTATTACCAGGCAAACCAGGTAATACTGGATTAAGTGTAAATAATGGTGATTATGAAGAATTTAGAAAAATAGCAGCGTCTATGGCTGGTTATACTTATGATATTAATTCAAAAACATTAGAAAGAAATAATGATAATGCAGTAAAAAATTCACAAGGGCAAGGGCAATTTTTTGATGCTGGTAATGCTAATGGTCCTATACCATTAGTTTGTGACAAAGTATATCCTTTATATATGGCTAAAAAAGATTTTGAATATTCTAATAGTAAAGGTTTAACAAATTATAATAAATTTAGATGTGCTTACTCAAAAGCGTGTGGCATACCATGGACTGAAGTAGGTTGTAGTTAAATTATTTCATAATTGCTTTAATTGCATTATGTGATTTGTAATTGATAAACTCAAAATCTTGGTATTCAAGATTATTAATCCAATTTATTTTTTCATTAATATTACTATCAATATTCGGAACTTCTTTATTAATTTTTAATTTACAATTATTTTCATAAATATCTCTATTAATTTGTTCATTTACAGCATCAACATGTTCCTTATAAATATGAGCATCTGTTATACTCACTGCAATATCTTTTACTTCTAAATGTAAAACTTTCGCAATAATATGTGTTAATAATGCTGTTGATGCAATATTGAACGGTAATCCTAGAAATAAATCACTGCTTCGCATTGTCATTAAACATGATAAACCATCTTTATTTTTATAAAAATTATACATAATATGACATGGTGGAAGTGCCATTTCATTTAATTGTAATGGATTCCATGCATTCAGAATAGCTCTTCTACTATTATTTTCTTTAAGCAGTTCTTCTATCACATATTTTATTTGATCAATACCATTTTCATCTCCCGTATTATTATATTTTTTTCCATAATATCTCCATTGCCAACCATAAACAGGTCCAAGTTCTCCAACTTCATAATTTGCAAAACCATTATTATCTAAATATTCTCTTGTAGAATTACCATCCCAAATATGCACATTTTTATCTTGTAAATATTTAGCATTTGTTGAACCTTTTAGAAACCATAGTAATTCTTCTAAAACACCTCTATAAAACACTTTTTTTGTAGTTAATAATGGAAAATTATTAATATTAGTAAATTTTAATAAATAACCAAATTTACTAATTGTTATACCATTTCTTGTTTGAATTTCTTCACCTTCACTTAATACATTTTTTAAAAGTTGAATATAACCGCATTCATTTTCATAATACATATTATATATATATAATTAAAAAAGTTTTAAATAATTATTTTGTTTTTTAAATTTATTATTTTCAAAAAAATCTAAAATATATTCAATATTTGGTCTCATTTCTGGTTCTTGATTCCACATATCTATTATTAATTTTTCAAATTTATTACTTTTCAACCAATTTAAATTTTTAATATTAGGTCTAATACCACATTTTACTATTAATTCACAAGTTGCGTAATTTTCTAAATCATATTCATGATAAGGTCGTAATCCAGTACACATAAACCAAAAATTTAATGAAAGTGAATAAATATCTACTTTCAAATCATAATTGTCACAATTTTTTCTAATTTCAGGCGCCATATATCTCAATGTTCCAGTAATACCACTCGTGTTATAATTATCTTTTTTTGATTTTAAATGTTTAGATAAACCAAAATCTGTTAATTTAATATTAAGACTATCATCCAATAATATATTAGATGGTTTTAAATCTCTATGAATTATCGGATAATAGCAATTATGTAAAAAATAAATAACTTGAGTTAATTGTAATAACCATTTATTTAATAATGATATATCAGGTTTCCAAACTTTTTTATTTTTTTTATTTTTATCATAATAATCTTCTAAATTACCGTTTTCCATATATTCATATAATAATAATATAGGTTCTTTTAAAGTACAAGCACCTAAAAATAATACTAAGTTTGGATGCCGTAATCTAGAAATTATTGATATTTCATTTATTAAATCGTCATGATTAATTTTATCATCATGTTTTTTTAGCATTTTTACAACACATTCAATACCACGCCAATATGTTTTATAAACAACGCCATTACTTCCAAAACCTATTAATTTGTAATTATTAAATTTAATTTCTGTATGTTTTAATTCCCACCATTCATTTAATCCTCTTATATTAAATGGTGTATCTTTATATAATGAATGATTAGAAAAATCTGAATCATTATGTATTGAAACTTCAATATCACTATCCGACATTTAATAAAAAGTACATATTTTAATAATATCATTTTTTTTTAAATAAAATTTAATTTAATGATATAAAATTAAAATATGTACTTTTTATTAATGTATTCCAATGAAATTATAACTTCAAATTATCAGTTTAAAGAAAAATATTTTATTAAAAAAATAAACGGTCATTTATTTATTATGAATAATAATGGAGAATTTTTTTTATAAATAATTTAATATTTCAATACCAAATGATGGTATTATATCTTTATCCAATACCATCATTTGGTATTGAAATATTAAAATCTAAAATAATAAAAACATAACCTGGACCACCCGCATATCCAGGACGAGCCCATTTATCCGGTGCACCACTATAATAATTTTGTCCTCCTGGACCACCAGCACCATAATATCTTCCTTGTGTCCAGTGATATGCGACATTTCTACTCTGCCAATAAGAGAAAAATTCATCTAATATATTCCAAAATTTTACTCCTGAATTTAATGTTATATTTTGTAATTGTGTTGATATTGCACCACCTGGATTACGAGCCCACCATGTGTACCAATATATATTATTATGAATACTATTACCTCCAACATCTCCTCCTATATTTGATAAGTTTGGATATACATTATAACTACCACCTACTCCTCTATGTGAATAGTATGTACCTCGTTCTCCTCCATAACCAGTTATATTATATGATATATCATTATCATTCCATGTTACAATGCTATCTCCACCAGATGAATTATATTGGTGACCTCTTCCTTTTGAACCAACTTGTATATTAAAATTAATATCACTTGTTGCCAAATAATCATATATATAAGATTGTCCACCCGCACCACCACCACCACTTTGCCATCCCCAATAATATCCTTCTCCTCCTCCCCCCCCACCTCCACCACCAGATACAATATTTATTCTAGCATTTGATTTTAGAACTGTAATACTATAAGTTTGTAAGTTACTATTTCTATTATTATAATTACTACTAGAATTTGTTAGATAATCATTTTTTAATTCCAATATCCAATAATATGTTATTATATTATTGACATCAATATATTTATATAAATTAAATCTAAAATTTAGAGGACCATAAAATTGATCTGTTATATCACTATATCCATATTTATAACCATCATAAACATAATACCAGATATCACTCAAATCATTTTTGTAATATGATGATTTTATAATAGATTTATATTGATCTAAATTATTAACAACATTACTAAATGAAATGTGTCCATATTTTTCTGCTAAATATTTTTCAACTAATATTTTTTCATCTAAATTTAATTCTTTATCGTAAAAAATTAATTCTGCTATTTCCCAATTACTAGTTTCTGTAGAATATGATTCTCCTGTGTAATAACCATAATTAATTGTTAATTGGGTATTGTAATCACTATATTTTAGTGGATAATTATTTCCACCATATTCATAATAATCTGTACAATCTTGACCATTATATCTTGATGTATTCTGAGTTTCTATACCAATCATCCAATAATCAGTTTCGGAATGTTGTTTATGCGTAGTTGTATGCCATCCTAATTTATAATTATGACTTATACCAGAATGATTATCATGAAATCCCCATAATGTATTTTGTCCTGTTCCTGCAGAGGAATCAAATATTCTTCTATTATAAGTTGTATTATTTTTATCACCTACATATCTTGCAACATAACAAAATGTATATTCAAAATTTAATCTAAATGGTAATTTATAACCAGAATTAGTATCGCCATATATAACATTAAAATGATTTGTTCCTGTTGTTCCTTTTGATCCTTTTTCAAAATATTTAACAATTGGATTACCTCTATATGTTGCTATGTGTCTGTTATTTCCCGAAGAATCATACCATTTTTTTACTATGTTATCTGATATAGATAATGATTCATAATTTGGTTGATATCTTGCATATATATTATTTTGTAATGGTATATCATCAATAAAAGAAGAAGAACCTTTGAAATTTGATAATGATATAATACCGTCATTAGGTATTGAAGTATTAAAATTAAACTTATCTAAATTATCTAAATAATAATTTGTTATTTTAATATTTTTATTGTCATATTTGTTATCAAATACTTTTGATAATTGTGAAAATTTTACATTTTTTTTCTTAGGAATATTATCTGGATCGTTATCTTTGTTATTATTTAATTCCTTACCATATATATCCCATTTTGAAAAATTTAAATATTCTTTACCTCCTATTTCAGATACAACTAAAGCAAATTTTTCAAATGTTTTAAATTTAGTTAATCTATCATTATCCGATAATTTATACTCAAATGCTACATTTAAATTATTTGTATTATCATATTTATTATTTAAATTTGTTTTATTTATATTTTTATGAATTATTAATTCCCATTCTTGATTATCATTTGTTCCATAAATTCTAAAATTGTGTGGAAAGTAATATATTGCATTATCATATGTAGATATATTTAATTGATTAGAATTCATTAAAACAATAATAAATTTTGTTAAAATTATTTTATAAGGTAAATTTATCGTTATCCAATCCCCTTTATATGTACTGTCTTGTATATATGTACTACCATTAAATGATGAACGAGCAGATAATGTATTTAGTGGTTGATTATTCCATGTATAATTATTTAGTTTCCACATACCATTATAATAATTATTACGAAAAACATTAAATGGTTTATCATAATCGTTATAATTTGGAGAATATTCAATTGAATAATTTCCATTACCATATATTTTATTTTCTATAAAAAAATTTTCAAATAATAGTATATCACTTTTGTAATATGGTGGATATAATCTTTCTTCTTTAAATAAGTTATATTTTGTAATATTATATGAAGTTATTACTCCATTTTCAATACCATGTATTAATTTTTCATGATTTATAATTGTATTATCTAATTCTATCTTATTATTTTCATTATCAAATATTGATGTCTTGAATTGTATATTATTATAATTAAAATTATAAATATATTTTATTTTAATTATTACTACGCCCGAACCACCATTAGCGCCATCTTTTTGTGATCCTCCACCTCCACCACCCCCCCCTCCTCCCGTACCATTAACACCTCCTGTAGGATATCTACCATTTTCTCTACCACCATCACCACCACCATGAACGCCATCACCACCATTTGTGCCACCCGTAGTATGATTCCAAGTTCCACCACCACCGCCTCCTCCATATCCTAACACTTCGCCTGTTATATCTATAATAAAACCATTTCCACCTACTCCAGCAATTAATCCTGTTAAAGTACCACCATTACCTTCAGAACCACCCCCTCCACCACCACCTGAAGAACCACTACCATATCCTCCATTACCAGAATAACTACTTACAACGCCTAAATGACGATTATCGCTATTTTCTTCTGTTGCCCCACCCCCCCCGCCACCACCTTGAGAATAATATATAGTATTATTAATATTATATGTATAACTATCAAGTAAATCTGCTGGTTCTCCATAAGAATTACCACCACCGCCACCTCCTGCAATTATATTTAACTTATCATTTAAATATATTGAACTATAATATCCCGAAGACCCAGCTTCATATACAAGACTAGATCCACCACCGATTCCTCCTTTTCCAACTTTTATTTTATAATTTCCAGCATTTAATAATATATTTTCTTTATATATAACATCACCTCCACCACCTCCACCTCCATATGCTCCACCACCACCTCCTCCCCCAACTACTAAAATATCACACATAGTATCATTATTTAATATTAAATCATATTCAATATGATTATTATCGCTATTATCATGTGTTAATGATATAATTTTTTTTAGTAGATCTGTTGAATTTCTAACAAATACACACATACCACCATGATTTGGAACTAAATCATAATGTCCGTTATAACCTGAACTATCACCATATAACATTAAATTAGGACTAGATGTATGATCATTTATAGAAATCCAAGGATCTTCAGAATTAGTAGATCTATTATACCATTTAACTGTATGTGGGTTTTTATTTGCTGAAGATTTTATTACATTTCTATCTTGATTACTATAATTTCCTAAAACCGCTTCTTTTGTTGTATATAACCAATAAGTCATATCATAAGTTGAAAAAAATATTTCATCATATGTACCGAATGGTACCATAAATTCATTATTATAATCATATGAATTACCTAATGATGTTGTTATATCCATATTATTATAAGTAAAGTAATTTCCAGAATACCATCTACCTAAATTTGGTGGTAAATATCTTACTAATCTCCAGCCTTCTTTTCCAGATTTTTGTTGTACTTTATATAGTAATTGATTTGTTATTTCATTATACAAAGTAAATAACATCTCTTCCTTACCATAAATATACCATTCATCAAAATTTAAATATGTCTCTTTACCAATTAATCTATTAACAACTAATCCAAAATAACAATATGTTCCACTTGTTAAAATTGATTCTTCAAATTCTAAATTACTATAGTTACTAATTATTAATTTTTTATTTAATAATTCATTCCAATATATACCATCATTACTTCCATATATTTTGTAATTGCCTGGAGCACGATAAGGATACATTGAACCAGATCTTTGTTTAAATCCATATTTAGTTAAATTTATAGAAACTGGTAATTTAATTGTGATCCAATCTCCATAATAATCATTAACTAAAAATTTTGGTGGATTTAAATTATATTCTCCTTTTAGATAACTGCTATTAAAATGCGGTCCTGTATCCATTGATGTATTAAAAGCCGAATATCCATTTCTAATATTATCATAAGTTTCACTTTGATTAGTTTCATATAATCCATTACCATATAATTCATCCGATATAGTATGAGAAGAACTTGTTAAATTTCTAACAGGAGGGTACATTCTTTCAGATGTATAAACTTTTTCATTATTAAATAGTAAATTACTATTTTTTGTAATATAATCATTAGATTTTCTAACAAACACATAATAAGGTCTATCAGCATATGTTCCATTACCAAATTGCATTGTACCGGTTTCTGATTCTTGATATAAATGCTTATTATCACCCCATTCAGTTAATGCAATTAATGGTCTATCATTTGGAGTATCGGTTGCTGCTTTAACTAAATGTTCATTATTATTAATTGAACTTTTTAAAGCAGTTATATAATTATTATAAGTACCATTTAGTGGAATAAATTCATCTTTATGAATAATTATCCAATCTTCAAAATTACCACCAACAAATAAATATTCATCATAATTTCCAGATTGAAATTCAATACTCCATTGTGTTGTAAAATCATCTTTATTGCCATAAACATCTGTACCAACAAGATTGTCAGTAGATTTAAATGCAGCATTCATACCATTGTGTAAATATCTTACTAATTTCCATCCATCAAGTTTAGTTATAGTTTCGGCATCATATTGTAATTTATGTGTTTTACTTGTGTAATATAATTCATTTATGTTAACTTCTTTATATTTAACATAAACTTCACATATTACTGGTGGTGCACCAGACCAACCGGTTGTACCGCTTTCTAGAAACACACCATGATTTAGTGAATAAGGATATTCATCTGTATAAGTTCCATATATTTTTGAATGTTTTATACTAATATTTGGATCATATGTGTCTCCTTTACCTCTATTATACATAATTTGATCATTAAATTCATAAAAATCACCTGTTTTATCTTGAAATCCATTAGGATTTATACTTGATTTATAATGATGAATATAAACACTGCCATAAGAATATGCATAACTACTATTATAATTTGAATATTTTTTGATTTCATCACTTTCAATCATAATCCAACGATCTTTATATTCACTATCATAATGACTGTCTCTTGTTATAAATAAATAATATTCAACATTATCTGGATTAAAACTAATTGCCCATTCTTGTGTATTATCATTTTGATTACCAATTGTATATGTTCCATTAATAACTAATAAATTAAATGTATTACCACTATACCATGCAGATCCAGCATTTCTTGCGGGTAAATGTTTAATTTTTAACCAATTATTAAATCCAGTTAATGAAAAAATATCGTTATTATTATTAAGTATTTCTCTACCAAATATTTCAAAATTTGACATTGCTAAAACATTTGCACCATTTATTTCGTTTACAATTAATGAAAAATAATTATAATTTTTTGCAGTAGTTATATTTTTTGTATAAGCAATATTACTTATTGAATTATATGATTCATATTCATAATCATCGCTAATTTCATCGTTAATTATAAGGTCCCATTTATTTTCATAATAACCATATAATCTATATTTTTTTGGTAATCTATTTATATAATTACTATTAAATAATATTGAGACAAATCTTATTTTTGTAGGTATTATTCTTACCGGCATTTTAATTGTTATCCAATCACCTTTATGTCCTAAATTTGCAAAATTGTGATTACCTATATATTTACCTAAATTATATTGATTATTTGCCCAAGTAGCATCATTATGATATGTTTCATTTTTAGATGAAAATACATAATGAGGACTATGATTATTACTATGATATTTTGTTGAATAATGTATTTCATAATAACCATTTGCATAATTAGAATATTTAATATTATATACATCAGGAGAATCGCCATCTATTTTACCAAAGTAATGAAATCTAGCTTTTTCAGAAGGATATAATCTTTCTTCCGTATAAACATAATTATCATGTTTCCAATATATTTTAGTGTATGATAAAGCATTTAACAAATTAGGAGTATTATAAGTATTATCTAAGTTAAACTCAATAAATTTGCTTAAATTATTATTATTTTTATCAATTGATAACATATTATTACTATAGTCACCATCAATTATATAATTATAATTATTAGTATTATTAGTAATTAGTATATTATTTTTATAATATGATTTTATATTTGTATCAAATTTTAAAAAATATATATTTGTAAAATCTGTAATTAAATTATTTTCATAAAATGTCATTGTACTTATAACAGTATGTTCTATATCATTTTCATCACTAACAATTAATTTCCATTTACCTTGATTACTATCTATACTAATATCTTGTCTGTCATAATAAATCAAAAATTGATCAAAATCAGTTAATTTGGGTTTGTTTGCACTACCAACAAAATCAAATAATATATATGATGCATCTGTTATACTAACATTATTACCAGACAAATATCTACTATTATCATCAGAATGACTTGTAATTAATCCATCAACCCAATTATTTAAATATACAGTTGGTGATGATGGATATTGAGCTGTTGATATATTAGTACTAACAATTATTTGATAATCACCAGTTCTTCTATCACCAGTTCCCCATTTTCCCAATCCAATAAATTCAAATTCTCTAATATCTGGATTTTGATCTCTTGTCCCGGATATTCCTTGTAATTTAATTTTATGTATTTTTGGTATATATATATTATCATTATTGACTAAATCAAAATCTAAATTAGTAGAGATACTAATATTGTTTGTTCTATCATTTTTAGAATAAAAATTAAGATTACCAAATTCAATCTGATTAATATTAATATTATTAATAATATTTTCTGAAATAACTTCAAATCTTATTTTTTTTAATTTATTCATTTAATTATATAAAGAAATTAAAATTATATTTATATATAAAAATGCCAAGTTACTATGATATTATCGGAAATAAATTAATTGACAATAATAATCAAAATTATGATTTAAAAGAAACTACTAATAATAAATATTTTGCATTATACTTTAGTGCAAAATGGTGTGGTCCATGTAGAAACTTTACTCCAAAATTAATAGATTTTTATAATAAAAGTGAAAAATTTGAAGTAATATTTATTTCATTAGATAAAAATGAAAACGAATTTAATGAGTATTTTTCTAAAATGCCATGGAAATCATTACCATTTAACAATGAACAATCTGAAGAATTATCAGAGTTTTTTGGTGTTCAAGGAATACCAACATTAGTATTAGTAGATTATGAAGGAAATGTATTAACGGGACAAGGAAGAGAAATAATTGAAAATAATAGTAACTTATTTCAATTAATAACTAAAAATAAATATAACTATTTATTAGTTGAAAAAACTTTAGAGTTAATAAAAGGACAAGGTGATGGTAGAATATCAGAAGATGATGTTAATGTTTTAATTGAAATATTAAAAAATAAAAAAATAAATATAAATGATTATAAAACTATATTTTATATTTTACATAATTTTAGATTTACTGATCCAGCAATAGATAAATTTTTATCTTATTTAGAATAATTTTTTTCAATAATGCACTTTATCTAAATTATTTTTCCAATTTTGAAAAGTTTCATAAGCATTTGTATTTTCAATTTTTATCATTTTAACTTCCCTATCTTCTATTTTTTTGGGTATTTCATCATATATTTTTTGATCATCAAAATCTATAGAAGCTGCATCTTGTCTTGTATTTGCATAATATACAACTGGAATTCTGGACCAATAAATAGCAGATAAACACATTGGACATGGTTCACAACTTGTATATAAAACACATTCACTTAAGTTAAAATCATTTAATTCTTTACAAGCATTTCTTATTGCAACAATTTCTGCATGTGCAGTAGGATCATTATCAACAGTTACTTTATTATTACCATTTGCAATAATTTTATTATTTTTAGTTATTACAGCTCCAAATGGACCACCATCACTATTATTAGAATTTTCAATTGCCATTTTCATAAATTTCATATTATCTTTATTGTCTTTTAGTTTGTGGTATTCTTTTACAAATTCACTCATAATGTAATTATTAATATATTACTATTTTTTAAATAATTATAAAATAATAGAATGGATATAGAAGTTAAACCAAATAAATGGACAACTGAAAATAGAGTTGGATTTACAAATGATATATATAAAACATTTAATCGTAGTAAATATCCAAATAAACTTAAAAAAGAAAAATGTAAATGTACTGATGGTGAATGTGATATAGATATTAAAACTATAGAATTATTTCCACATCAAAGAATATTAAAAGACTTTTTACAATTTGATAGTCCATATAGAGGTGTTTTAGCTTATCATGAATTAGGTTCGGGAAAATCTGCAGCATCAATAGCGGCAGCAGAAGGATTTATTGAAAAAAGAGATATATATGTTTTAACACCAGCATCATTAGCAAAAAATTATGAGAACGAGTTATTAAAAATATCAACATTGGGTTTAAATATGAAAAAATCTTGGAGTCAATTAAAAATTAAAGGAATGGGAAAATCCAAAGATTTGATAGATAAATTAAAAAAATATGGAATAACAGATAAATTTATAAAAAAAGATAATATAATATGGATACCACTATATCAAGATGATATGGATGATAAAGATATTGATATAATAAAAAAAAATATTAGTTATAAAAGTATAAGTAAACAAGATAAACAACGAGTAGATGAAACCATAATGCATATTATAAAAAATAAATACACTTTTATAAGTTATAATGGATTAACACAAAAATTAGTCACAGACTTAAATAAAAAAACATTTAATAATTCATTTGTAATTGTTGATGAAATACATAATTTGATAAGTCGTATTGTAAATGGTTCAAAACTAGCAAGAAGTATCTATAATAATTTAATGACTTCTGAAAATTGTAAATTAGTATTATTATCTGGTACACCAATCATAAATAATCCTTATGAAATTGCAACATTATTAAATTTAGTAAGAGGACCAATGACAATGTATAATTATAAATTACTAAGCACATCAAAAGAAGGTGATATTGAACAAATTAAGAAAAAATTAAAAGAAAGTAATATGAGTAATTATATAGATTATTTATATTATCAAGATAAAACAATATCAATTGCTTTATTACCAGAAGGATATGTTAGAGAGAGTAATTCATATAAAGTTAAAAATGAAAAATGGAGTCTTACAAAAAGTAAAGTTTTAGAAAATATTGAAAATGAATTAAATAAAATAAAAGACCTTAAAGTTAGTAAAAAATATAGTGAAAAAAATTATTATGCTTTACCAAATACAAAAGAAGATTTTGACAAATTATTTATAGATAAAACAGATGAGGAAAATCCTAAAGTAAAAAACAAAGATCTATTTCAAAGAAGAATTATGGGAACAATAAGTTATTATAGAACATCTGGAACCGAATTGTTTCCCGAATTATTACCAATCAAAATTAATTATTTAAATATGACTGAACATCAATTAGGAATTTACGATGAAGTTAGAGTAAAAGAAAGAGCGATGGATGAAGCAAATAAATATAGTAAGTTTAAAAAAGATGTTATGTCAGATAAAAATTCAGTATACAGAGCATTTAGTCGCATGGTATGTAATTTTGCATTTCCAAGTGAAATTAAAAGATTATTTCCACAAGATATTAGAAAAATATTAAAAAAAGAATTGGATGTAAAAGAAGAAGATGAAATTGAAGAAAAAGAAGTTGATAACAAAACAAAAGTTCAAATGGAATATGAAAAGATGATTAATGATGGTATTGATGAATTAGTGAATGGTAATTATTTAACAAACGAAAATCTTAAAACAAAATTTAGTCCAAAATATTTTAAAATGTTAACCGACATTGAATCGTCGCCTGGATCGGTATTGATATATTCACAATTTAGAACAGTTGAAGGTTTAGGTATTTTTACTAAGGTATTAGATCAAAATAATTATAAAGAAGTTAAAATAATTAAAACAGATAATGGTTATAGATTTGAAGATATTTCTATATTTAATGAAGAATATGATAATAAAAGATACATACTATTTAGTAATGATAGAGAAAAAACAAATCAATTAATGCATTTATTTAATGGGGATTATAGTTTAGTTAATGATGAATTATTTAATGAATTACCAGATAGAATTAAAACAAATAATAAATTTCAATTATATGGAAAAATGATAAGAATTATGATGATTACACAGTCAGGTGCGGAAGGTATATCTTTAAAAAATGTGAGAAGTGTATTGATTACAGAATATTTTTGGAATTCTGTAAGAATAAATCAAGTTATAGGTAGAGCAGTTAGAACATGTTCGCATGAATTATTACCAAAAGAAGAAAGAAATGTTCAAGTAATAGGGTATATAATGAAATTAACAAAAGAACAATTGAAAAAAAATTTTACAATTAAAAATCTTGATAAAGGAATAACAACTGATGAACATATATTACAAATTGCAAAATCAAAAGAAAATTTAATTAATCAATTTTTACAAATGTTAAAATCGGTTTCATTTGATTGTATAATTAACTCTGAACAAAATAAACCTTTAGAATCTGGATATAAATGTTATAATTGGCCAATTAATTTAGATAATAAAAAATTATCATACACTAAAAATATTGATGAAGATTATAAAATATTAAGAACAATGAAATATAAAAAACTTAAAAAAGATAAAGGAAAAGCAGTTTTAATTAATAATAAAAAATATGTTAAATTAAATAATAAATTTTATGATTACGATAGTTATATAAATGCGGGTATATTAATTAAAGTAGATATATAAAAATAAAATATTATAAAAATATAATGGAAACCACAGATAATTGTTGCATTTATATAACAAAATATAAAAGGAAAAAATGTAATTGTAAAACAATATTTGGAAAAAAATTATGTTATAAACATGCAAAATATAGTAAAATTGAATTATTTGAGTTATTAAACAATATATTTAGAGATAGTATAAATGATATTGAATTAATTAATATAACGAATATTAATAAGGTTTTTGATTATATTAATATTCATTATAAAAATGATAAAAAACTGTTTATTAAATTAGTTGACTATTTATATTCTGTTAATGATTTGATAAATATATCACTAAATAATAATATTATTGTTAAAAAAAAATCAAAATCAGACTTAATAATTAATATATATTCTATATTACAAAATACAGTTGATATTGAACAATATATTAATTTAAATAATTTAAAAAATTTTCAAATTAAAATTAGAAATAATATAATTAATAATTATACAATTGATAATGTAACACATGATAAAGATCCTTTTACATTAGATTTAATAACTGAAATACCTGAAGAATTAAGATTTTATTTTAGAGATGAAAAGTTATATTGTTTTAATATTAAAGAATTTGAATATTA
>Ga0209555_10000498_pt1 | contig 33289 bp, 32 predicted proteins | sample SaaInl85LU_5_DNA_FD_184643 | JGI IMG/M metagenome (GOLD analysis project Ga0209555, IMG submission 184643) | Marine microbial communities from expanding oxygen minimum zones in the Saanich Inlet - ESP_85LU_5_DNA (SPAdes) (version 2) | ecosystem: Environmental > Aquatic > Marine > Intertidal... | reverse complement strand
AATCTCTCTGAACCTGCGTAATCTACAACAATTCTGTTTTCTGGATAGATGATTTCAAACATATAGGTTGAATCTTTAGAAAAATGAGATTGTTGAAATTTATCCTTAAACATCTCACCACCTTTAATTGCCTGTTCGGAAGTAAAAGAACCTCTACTTGCAAAAATCCATTTACCATCATAGTAAAATGCAATACCTAACGAACCATCCATTTTCTCATATACCTCAAACTCATCAGTTATTGTATGTTTTTGTTCCTCGATATTAAAGAACTTTTTAAATGGTCTTGCTACTACATTACCACTTTCATCAGTAACCAGTCCTCTACATTGTAGAGTAATTTCATCCCACTTACCTTCATATTGAGTTGCCTGAGAATAGTTCCAAATAGTCAAAGGTAGGGTTGGGTGAGTTTGTTTAATCAACCAACCATCTTCGTAGTATTTGTTTAATAATTCTAAGTTCATATTATCTTAGTTTAATTTCAAATCTATCTTCCATCTTCTGTAAACTTTCTTCTGGTACTCCATGTTCATTTACTCCACCATGTCTGTTTTCAACAATTAGTGAATAAACTCTATAGTCATGTTTTTCTGCAAGTTCATAGTATGGTTTCATTTCCCATTCTTGAGTAAATGTGTTTGAGACTACAATTCTACTAGTTTCTTGTTGCATCGCCCAATCCGTATTGTTTTGACACCATGTATGTGCTGAATGTAATTTAGTAGCTTCAAAAATATATGCACCTGTTAATGGGTGAATAAAGAATTGATCAGCTTCAAAATGTTCTCCACCTAATGATTTTGCTAAGGTTGATTTACCACTACCTGGTAATCCTCTTAATAAGTATAGTTCTTTCATGACGTTGTTTATTCTTAATTTTTTGTAAAATTAGTAAAAATAAATAAACCCGCCTAATATAAAGTGATTTTTTTAGTGAAGTGAGTCATTGACTTTATTGGATAGAATATTTTGTGGTCCCCCCAGGACTCGAACCTGAAACCTTCTCGTTATGAGCGAGGTGCACTAACCAATTGTGCTAGAGGACCGTGTGGGGTTTTGTCGGTTAAGACCTACATGACTTTAACCCCCTAAAGTTCACTGTGTAATTAAAGACCCACAGCGGTCATTGTTTACTGATGGTATCGAATGTATCTTCCGAAACGATCAACTCTAACATTGAGTCTCTCAATTTTAAAATTCCATTCATCAAACCTACCTAAACCAGACATCTCTCTGGCTTGTTTAATTGCGGATTTCTCCGACTTCTCACGTACAGATTCCGTAGTTTCTACGAAAAATGTGGGAGCCTGAACACCGTTTCTAACGGGAACTACTCTCCAAATCCTCAATTTCTGAGTCATAATCTTTGTTCTAATAGAACAAGACTATGGTGAGTTAATTTTTTCTTTTCCTTTCATAATGTTTTTGTTTTTAGTTGCGGGGGCAGGATTCGAACCTGCGTCGTTCGGGATATGAGCCCGAGCTGGAACCACCTCCAGTCCACCCCACTATATATTATTTTACTTAGTGTTGTAATAGTTTTTCATGATCTCAGAATGTTCTTTTCTATGAGTTTTATTTGACCACCTTTGTTTTGCCTTTTCTGATATTTTCTTTTTGGTTTCTTCTGATATCCCCCTTCTACGATTTGCATCTGAAATTTTTTTTCTCGTTTCGTTAGTTGGTTTTTTCCCTTTATTAATTTCAGACAACTTTTTCTTGGTCTCAAGTGTGTGTTTTAACCCTAAGAACATTGGTCCACCCTCACCACCTAAACCCATATTATAGGTTTCACTAGTTGAGATAAACGACTCGTTTACTAGTTCTTTTTCTTTATTATTCATTTCTTCCTCACTATCAAATATAAACAAAACTTGTTTTTCAAAGGATCCTTTTCCATACTTTTTTAATGCTTCCCTGATTGCCCTACCACTACCCATATAGTTATCATATGGATTTTTGGTTTGGTGTTTTCCAATATAAACCTTACCATTTATTTTGTTTGTTGTTTTGTATACCGTATATTTCATATTAATAGGAATGTAATCACTCACAGTGATATTAGTTGGTATGGTAAGGATTCGAACCTCTATACCTCCGTTCCGCATTCCCCATATCGGTTCCAACTTCACAGTGTGCCCACTACACTACTACCAAACGAGAGTTTCGAACCTCTCAGTCTCAGGTTAATTACTCCTAAGATTTGCGGTCTATGAGGGTTCCGACCCCTCTACTTCTGCGTGACAGGCAGATATGATAGCCACTTCACCAATAGACCAGCAATTGGTTGTTTCGGGTACAACCAAGAAAACCTTGACATAATACCTACCAAAGGTAGATATCTCATAATTAAAATAATAAGTTACACAATTTACTCTACACCAAACTTAACCTTCAAGTAAATCCCTTCAACTAACTACTCGTTTGGTTCTTTCGTTAGCCTCTCCAGTACTCTTTCAAGCATTAGGATTAGTAGCCTACCAGTCTTACCTCGCTTATTATTTTGTGGAGAAACCGGGACTCGAACCCGGAACTATAGAATGCAAATCTATGATGATAGCCAATTTCACCAAATCCCCAAATATTGAATGTGTTATAGGGCGAGGTTCAAAAACCACACACTATACAAAGACCGATTCTTATTTGTAACCCAAACTAGCCCAGGTGCCGGTGCAACGCCATTCAATAGTACTCCGTAGGGGTATCGATCCCCTTACTCCACCGTGAAAGGGTGGTGACTTAGCCAGTTGTCGAACGGAGCATTTGTAACTTTTAAATTATCCCCATAGTTACTAACTGTGCCAACATACGATTTGGAGGTATCAGTGTGCATTGTTAAGAGGCAGTACCTATCTTCGTTCCCTTGTACTTCGGGCTTATTTCTTTTTTACTTTTCTACCTAATCTCCAACCCTCAGGTATTGCATCTCCTTTATGAATTTTCTTACTCTCAACATCATTTGTAATCCAACAGGTTCCGTACTGTGAGTTTTCCTTACCTTTGCCATGACCTTTTTTAGTCGCTTTCATCAGTTTAATAGTGCTGGTACTGTGTGTCCTACCTAACATTGTTGCATGATTAAAGTTAACTGCTTTTAGTCCTTCTGATATTTTATTTGAAAGTTTTTCATGGTCATCTTCGTTTAGTGAATCTCTCCATCGTTTTGCTATAAACTTTCCATATTCCTTTCCATATTTTCCAACTAAGATCTCGTTTGTTTTTCTCCTACCTCTTTGTGCCTGTTCTTTGGTAAAGCCTCCATCTCCACCTACTTTTAGATTCATACATTCCTTCTTAGCAATTTCTTGAAGAGATACTACCTCTTTTTCTCTTACTGCTAATTCCTCTCTTGAATTTAAAAATTCCAAGATCTCTATCGAATGATTTTCTTTACCATATTTATTTATCGATCTCCTTAGTAGTATTCCAGATCCTAAATATCCATCATTCAAATCATCTGTTGAATGCATTCCTATATAATATCTTCCACTCAATAAATTTGTGGTCTTATAAATAAAGTGGTACTTTTTTCTTGTACCGTATTGTTTTTTTGCCATAATGTACTTCCTTTCTAATAAATAGTAAGGAAGTACAAAAACAACTTCCCGGAGCGGCTAGAGAGAATCGAACTCTCATCTTTAGATTGGAAGTCTAAAGTAATGACCATTATACGATAGCCGCATTTTCGTTTAGTGAGATTTGCCAAACTAGATTTTAACGGTTTTCTCATACTTTCATTTAAACCATTAGTGTCTTACCACATAAAAACAAGTCAAGTTACTGGGAGGCTCTACTACCTGCCTTTATTCCTCAGAGACCGGCATTAAGGATGTCCAGTCTAATACCCCTATTTTATTTATAGACTCCATAGATGTCTGTGAGTATCTCTTACTCGTTGAGCTCAGACTCAGGTTCGAACTGAGGACTATTGATTACAAGTCAATTGTTTTACCAACTAAACTATCCGAGCAAATGAAGAGGTTTCGGGTCTTTCAGGGTTTCTGGTTTGGTAGGTATATTACAAACCCTTTTTAAGTTACCTACCCTAACAGCTTCACTACCTCTTCGCAAAAGACTTACCCTGGTACGATGTTCTTATGTTTATCGTGGTAAGTACTTATGATAAAGTTAGAATGGTGATTTGAATCCCTTTTAAGTTCCCTATGAACGTCTAACTTTTAATTTTTAACCATCTATAATAGCTGTATTAGATTGTTCCTATCTAATCAACTTAATGTTTCCAACACTATTATAAATGGTTTGGAGATAATTTCACTCTTGTTAAAATACCAACTTACCATTACCGAAAGTACTCCCGTAATAAATGGGACCGGGTTAAAGGGTCTATAGTTGTATGTTACTTTTTTCTTATTTGCCATCTTATTCTGATTTTAGGAGGAACTTATTACTAATTGCTTTAAATGAGATTTTGTTATCTGCGCTTCGGATTACAATACCTTCACGCTCTGCTTTATCGTTCATTATTGATTTTGCTTCTGCTATTACTAATAAATCCTCAATAGTATCTGGTAATTTAAAGCCTGGTACTGCGGCTACTGGTACCATTTGTAGTTCCATGACTTCACTGATTAGATTTGTCATTTCACCGTAACTCATTCTTTCGTAACTATCGATATCAAATACATTAAAGAATCTTACAGTTTGTCCCTTGATTTTATATCTGTTCTTTTGAACTCCTTCACCGATTAATTCGCCTTGAATACAAATGTTCTTACCAACCGCTGCTAACTTAGCCTCTAGGTCCAGTTCTTTTGCAACTTTCCAAAACGTATTATCTTCGTTTCTTTCAAGTTCTAAGTTTCTTGAACAAACCCCAAATTCTCCATCTCTGTAGTAAAACGTTGCAGAACTACCATCAAGTTTCTCTGTAACATAGAATTGGTGGTCTTCACCTTTCCAGGTTTCATATTCATCTTTAAGGTTTTGAACTCTCTCCTCATCTGTCTTTTGTAAGAATGATGGGAAGTTACCTTTAGCAACTCCGGCAAGATTTGCAGGAATTGGTGGGTCCCATTTAATAATACCTAACATTTCAGTAACATCATCACCTTCACCAAGAGGTTCAACGTGTCTAATATCACCTTTACGTTTCATTACTTCAACCGCATCTTTTAGGGGTAAAATTAACCCTTGAGAATATTGACCTCTTAAACGAATAGTCTTTAATCTAAATCCTTCAGTACCATCAACCAATTTCTTGTAAGAACTCTTTCTTAAGAATTCAAACTCTGGTTCAATTGGTAAGAAACTATCAATTTCACAGTAAACTACTGAATCACCTTCTTGGTGACCTACATCTTTTGCAACTACAACTTTCCAGCCTCCAATAGTTGCCAGTTCAATTCTATCTGCACCTTCAATAGGTTCTAGTTTATCAATCTTTTTTATACTTGCTAATTTTCTCATCTTATTCTATCAACTTTTTCTTCTAATTGTTCTATAATTCGTATCACATCTCTAACTAACTGTTCATCTTCCATGAACATTTCGCTCTTATTGTATGTTTTATACAATTCACCGAAGACTTTATCTTCGTCTATTTTCATAACTTTAATTGTTTTAATATTTGTTTCTAAGTATTTCAATTACATCCCACGCATCCTCTACCGCATTATGGGTTACTATGTTTGACTCAAGTCCCGACCTTTCTTTACATGTAGACAGACCCGGTAAACTTTCATCCTCTTTCCAATCCACATATAAAATTGCAGGATCAAGGATACGTTGTCTTATTCTGAATAGTTGTTTCCATCTCGGTAATCTCTCAATAAAAAGTTTATCGAAAGTCCCGAAGTTTTTACCGGCAACATTAATTGTTAATGGTTTGGTCTTATTTGTAATTGCTGGAACTGATTTTCCATTTTTAACGGTTACAAAACCACCAGATTCTATTGGGTTAAAATCAACCAATCCGTTCATTGCACACCAATAATAGAATTCCTCAACAATTTCACCCTCTTCAAAAAACCACATACCAGTCATATGAACTATATCATTCTTTTCATCCTGATCCCTAGTGCACATATATTGATTAATAGTTTCTAAAAGGTCCCTATTAAGATTAATTGCATAGAGACCACCTTCAATTCTGTTTCTCTTGATTACTCCGTGAAATTTAGGGATCTCATCAAATGGTAACAGATTCTCTGTATCCTCGATAATTGCACCAATACTTAGTATTTGATCGTTTATCGGGTCCAACCCTGTAGTTTCTATATCTATTGAAATGTACTTCATATTGTTTATGCTAATTTTTTATATTCTACAATTAATTCGTTAATTCTGTTTTAACTACACCCTCCTTTTATCTCATCCCATAACTTCTCCGCATACTTTTCCGGATTTTTTATGTCTTTAATTTCCTGTTTTATTTTATTAGTTAAACAACTTTTAAAGTGATCAGGACCCTGTAATTTAAATAACGTCTCTTTAGCACAGGCCGTCATCCACCCTCTAGGGTCATGTCCCTGAACGTTAGATTGTACCTTATTAATTGCGTTAAGACACGTTGTTGCTTTTTGGGTACCGTCCCATACCGTTTTACCAACATTACTTACACTCTTTCCTACTTTTTTTATAAAATTTCCAAATCCCATATTTTTTGTTTTTATTTAATTATTTATTAATCCCACCAACCCTCAATTTGACTTTCCATTATATTGAAGAGTAATTTCCTTGCTCTTTTGTGGTTTATATGTGAAATATTCATTGCAATTCTTTGTTTATCTTCTGGACCTTCTGGTTTAAATGGACCTTCACCATTTAGGACTCTCTTATGGATTAGTGGATATTTGGCAAAGTAATCATCAAAGTTTTCTTCTAATTGTCTACTTTCCCAAGTTGAATAACCCTCTTTATCTTCACAAGGTTCAAACCAATGTTTAGTTTTATGGTAATCTGAGTGTTCTAATTCATAGAAATCATCTTGTATTTTTTGTATTAATTCTGTACATATCCTCATATTACGAGCATCATGTTGAGCTCGTGTATGTCTATCCATCTTACTTATATAATCTGCTTGAGTTTTAAGTTTGTGTTTTAGAATTTCAAAAATATAATGACTATCCCAATTTCTATCTTTCCAAATAATTGGTAACCAATACCAAATACTTTTTAATCCTCTTACAGTTTCTTTAGGGATATACTTCCAATCATGTTCCCATCTAATTGAAATACTATTCCATATTTTTTTATACCATGGACGAGATTCTCTCTCTTCTTTCCATTGTTCGAACATATCTTTTTCTGGTTCCATAATTTAATCTAAATTTAAGTTTTCCACTTCTATTATTTCTCTAAGTTGTTTTCTACACCTTAGAAGGGTGTTGTATTTATCTTCACTCATATCGTCAGGAGCGTGTTTAGTTTGACCCCTTAACCATTGGTCCATTTCCCATGCAACTGATTTCCATTTTCCAGCATTAGATGATGTTTCAAATTCTTCACGGTCTTCCGGTAGATCAAAAATTAACGTCGCCTTCATATTTGTTTTCGTTTTTAAGTTCCAACATAAATAGTTGTTTGATTAACGTACTTGACATAAATATTTTTTCCCACCAACTCATTTGTGATATCTTTATAAGTAGTTCACCCCTATTTATTGATTTTCTCTGTTGATCCTCAGCAATGGTTGTCGATCTCTCAGCGAGGTCTTTAGCAATATCTATGTAGTCATTTGCAGTCTTCAACCTACTAATATACTCTATCTCATTTTTATCAATCTCGTGGAGTAACTTATCCATAATTATAGATAAAACATCGACATCAACAGAAATGGGTAAGTGTGACCCTCTACTCTTTTCTAAGTTATTAAGTGTTAAAGGTAAAGACTTACTGTTTTTTATTTTTTTTCCTTTAAACGACACCAAATCATTACATAATACAAAATGTTCTTTATCGAAGGATTCCACCCCTTTTAATGATAATGTCGTGTTACCCGTACCCCTATTCCCATGTAGGGTGGATAATAACCCCTCCATTTGTTTTTTAGTTTTACTCATAATATTAATTTTTTAAAACAATCTCATACCCTGTTGGTTGGGGGATAAACTCTTGAATGTGTCTACCTCTAAATGGTTGTCCTTTTGACATGTAGGGACCACCCGATGGGTCAACCATGGTTATTTTATCTTTATTGATCGTTATTAAATGTCCGTATCTTTCCATTAAGGTATTTGGTCCCAAGTAATTTCCATCAATATCGACATTAACCCTATGCACTTCATTTATAAATTCCCCTTTAGAAAGTGTGTGGTCGTGTGGTGGTATACACTCAGCATTATAATACTCTTTATATGCCTCATCATAATTATTATCATACGAGTGACGAGAAAAAAAGAACGACCCTTCCCATAACACATTACCATTTTCTAAGTCGGTATATGTAAACACCTCATCATACCTATTTTTGATTATTTCCTTTCCCATTGTCTAATCATTTAACTGTTGCCGTTTTCTTAGAACCTTTTCAATATGTTTTTGTCCCAGTGTTGCAAGTTCCATAAAGGTAGCCTGTTCATCTTTGCTTAAATCCATTGGTCTACTACCAACAAATTTCAGGTCAGGTGAACATTCATCATGGTCTAATTTAGTCCACATTGCTAACATATAACAAGATTCTGGACTTCTTGTAAAAAAACTTAAACTAATTGAAGTACCGCCCTTCTGTAAGAACTCACCACCAAAAGAAACCACCCAATCATCATCTAGATATTCTTGAAGTTTACCGTAATAATTGTTTGCTTCCCATTTTACCAATTCAAAGAATGAATATTTTGGATGGTCTAAGTGAGATTGTAGAGGTTTCTTATTGCCCCTTTCATCAATCCAAAAATTAGTAACGCTTATGTTACCTATTCTATGTTGAAAAGGTTTCCATTTAATTTTATCAAAGTTATATAACTTTCCCATTAGTTTAGTGAATTTGGATAATATAATAGTGTTGGATTTTTCTTTTGTACATCAATATCCGGATACTTCTCACTAAAAGTCTTAATGTCGAATTTCTTAGTTATTAAATGATACCCATTTTTAGTAGGAATAATCGTCTCAATTTTATCTATACCATGGGGTCTACAATAATCAACATGGTGTTGAACCCTTAAAAGTTCTTTAGTGTCTTTTGTGTCGATATCAACAACCCATCTTTTTTCTCTTGTTTTAATTTGACCAACCACCGAATCAAACAGGTTTCTTTGATTAAAGTTACCATCTTGAATTCTTTGTGCTAGTGCAACCATCATATTAAGACTTACATCATTATGATTTTGTTTCTGTACATGAATATATGCACGTGCCTTAAACATCTCACATAGACCAACTATTTCATCCCATCTCTTTTCTAAGTAGTCAATACTTGAGATACTATAGGTCTTAATAGTTCTAACTGACTGTTGATTATCACGTTCTCCTTCAGGTTGGTCCTTCTTACGTTTAAGTACATATAACATATAGAAGTCACCTTCGTCCTCGAAGTTTAAGAGTGGTTTTATTTGTTCTAAGTTGTTTATCATTATTTCTTTTCTGTGGTTGGTTTTAACCACATATTGTCTTTAAATGTTATATCTAATATTCCCGGTATAATATTCCTATCAATATCCACCAATAATCTCATTGTTTTAATGGTGTCGTATTTCATCATTTTGGTTACTTCCTCTCTAATACGTTCCTGACTAACAGTTGTGTGTAATTTTTCAAGGATATCGTCCTGTGACATTGCAGAGATAATATCATCAGATATTGTAAGTTTCTTAGTTAAGGAAAATCTAAATGCCCTTAAAATTCTTAACGGATCATCCATCATTGTTATGGTTGGGTCGATTGGTGTTCTTAAAATACCTTTCTTCAGATCATCAACCCCACCGAATAAATCAATAAGATTACCATTAATATCCTCCGCAAGTGCATTAACCGTAAAATCTCTACGAATTAAATCATCCTCCAATGTTCCAAGTTCAAGTATCGGTCTACGGGTACCTTCTACATATCCAACCTCTTTTCTTGCCATCACAAAATCAGCAACCAAACCATCGTATTGGTGTCCCTTTGGGAATTTAGCTCTAATTGTAAAACATTCAGGTGTCTGTAGGAATATCTCGAAATCGTGTTCCATTAACCATGTGACCATTTCACCCCAACCTTCCTCTACCGATTGTGAATTACCACATACGAACGTAAAGTCAATGTCTTTTGAATCTAAACCGAGTATATTATCTCTAATACACCCACCTACTTTATATAACTGTTCCATAATATATTTTATTCACCGTGGTGATCGTATTCGTGTTGTAGTAACCCTTTAATAGGTTGACCTTTCATTAATTGTAAAATCTCATTCAATTCATATGGTTTGAAATCTAAACTCCCATCAATACCAACATCCATCATTTTACCTGGTCCAATTTTATGTTCGTTTGGGGTATGAATATGTCCATGTAAATGGATTACTCCTTGGTTCATATCATGCCAAGATGCTATTGGAAAGTGACAAAGAACAAATCTAAATTTAGCGTTCTTCATCTGCTTACCCTCAAAACTACCTTGTGGTATTGATACGGTTAACATTCTGTAATTTGAAACTGATTCAAATAAATCTTTGAAGTGTACATCAAATAACTTATCTCTATCATCCCCGTATGTATTTGGGTTTGGTCCATCTATGGTAACGTCACCACTATGTGCGTTTGGTATAACTTTATCCCCTGCAATATGGTGATCGTGGTTACCTAATATCAAATGAATGTTCTTACATTTAATTTGTTTTCTGAAATTCCATATTTGATCTGACCCACCAAATGACCAATCCCCCAAATGTATAAGAATGTCATTTTCACCAACAACGGAGTTAATGTTTTCCACAATTTTAGAATCCATTTCTTCTAATGTGTCAAACATTCTACACGTTCTCTCATCCGCCCATTTAGAAACACCGTAACAAATATTTGTGTGGTGGAAATGTGTGTCTGAGGTGAAGAATATCTTTTGTCCTTTGTTTAATGTAATTTTCATGACCGTTCTTTAGTATAATTTTTTACAAATATAGTCATTATATTTAATGTACCAAACATTTTATTACTTTTTTTAAAATAAAAAACCCCCACAAAAATGTGAGGGTTACTAAATGTTATTAAAGTTTATTATTATTTTAACTTTGATTTCAACTCATCTATTTGTATTTGTTGTTCCTTTAATGCTTGTATTAATACTGCCGTTAATTTTTCATATTTAACCGCCTTATACCCATTATCTCGTTCAACAACTAATTCGGGGAATTCACTTTCTATTTCTTGTGCAATTACACCGATATCATTACCTTTATGGACATTTTGTTTTGTTTCGTCCCACTCAAATGTATAACCCCCGATGTTTTTTAATTTATCTAAGACACCGACCATTTCTGTGGTATTTTTCTTTAATCTACTATCTGAAGAATAATATGCCGTCACCTCACCTGAAACATTCATGTTACCCATTATATTGAAGTTATCAACTTCATAATATGCCTCACTATTACCTCCGAATTGAGTTTCATTAGTTATACCTGTATTAACAACTGTAAAGGCGTTACCCGTACTATCAACAATTCTACCCGTAAATTTTGCTGGTGTCGTCATTGGGTACGTGTTACCGCTATATTTTATTGCTATATAGTTAATACCCCCATATGTAACAGAAACTAACCTATAATCCTCCCCTTGTTGTAGGACTTGGAGTGTGGATAACGTACCCCCAAACATTGTGGACGATCCAGATGTAACTATCACATTAACTTGAGCCGCTTGGTAATTACCACTAGTTCTATCTATGGAGATAGTACCGTTGACGTCGTTACCACCAGCATTTGCACATAATAAAATCCATTGCGGTGATGCATTTTCTATCATCGCAAATGGTCTATTAATTACAAAATTATCGGCCATATTTATGTGACCCGTCATTGTGTCGGTCTGATCACTTCTTAAAAACTGTGATGCTTGTAACCCATCAACAGTATCCGAGTCTAAACCTGACCCCGAACCATCGTTTAAACTAGTCCATACCTTTCCTTGTCCCGTACCATCTTTATTCCAATATAAATCCCCCGATTGGTTATTTATATAATCTGACGCTCTTGATGTGTTTGGTGCGTTACCTCCGTCGTGTAGGTATATGTTACCGGTTCTTTGGAAACCGTTAATTTGTAATGTTGCGGCACTACCCGCATCGATAGCCCCTCGTAACCAAGTCTTTACTGTGGATCCCGTAGCGTCGTCAGCGTCACTCCTTAAGAATTGGGATGCTTGTAACCCATCTATAGTATCTGAGTCTATCCCATTACCACTACCTTCGTCGGATGTCGTAAGTACCTTTCTGTTGGTTACATTATTTATCGTTATTCCCGCAACACTTGTGGTTTGGGTTATTTCCCAACCCTTAGAGATATCCATAGATGTATTGTAGAATGACGGATGTGCAATTACATCAACTGTAACGTGACCATAAGCCCAAGTAGAACTAACGTCCCCAACAATTATATAGTCTTTGTTGGTATCGTATCCTAAACTAATGTTTTTATCACTATCACCATTTTTAGTAACCCCATTATTATACCACCCCGATGTCCAATCATGACCGGACACGTAATAAACCGTATGGTTATTTGAATTATATTCGTAGGTTGTGATACGAAGTACCATCATAGACCAATTACCTCCGTGAGAACCAGGAATTGTTATTTTTATTGCTCCTGTTGAAGTGGTGGTGCTCGACCAATGTAATATAGATAGTGCCGACCTATTATTAACAATTACTGAGTCGGTTGTTTTAACTTTACCTTTATCGGTAACTCTAAGTCTCTCTGTTAATATACCATCACCCGCACTATTTGTACCTTCACCCGTATATACAACAAAATTTCCTGTTCCTTCACTAATCACACCACCATCCCCATCGGAATCTTCCACAATCATACCGATTCTAGCCTGTGGAGTATAAGTAGCATTACCATCAGTCATTTTAAAATCAATAAAATTTCCTTGGGTACCGTTTGAAACTATGTCATTCTGCTTATTATGTAAGGTAAGTAACACCGGAGATGCCGATTCTTCATATATATGTACCTTGGTGTCAGGTCCGTTAGTTCCGATACCTAAATTACCTGTAAAATACGATCCGTCGTCTGCAATTTGTAATTTTAGTGTCTGAGCCGTGGTACCCCCTGTAAAGAATTTATGACCCAGACCCGCCGCTAATGTACCACCATATTCGTAATATTCTGTTTTATTATCAGTACCCGCTCTAAATTTAATAGAATGGTATGGATCATAACCTTTTAACCACCCCTGTCCGGAACTACTTAAGGTAAGGTCACCCGTCATTGTGTCACCAGCCTTATTTACATACCTATTATCTAAGGTGGAAGTGTAATTACCAGTATGTAGGTATGTGTCAACAATATTGGTTGTGGTCGTTGCCCTATAAAGATTCCCGTTTGAATCCATTCTAGCCCTTATCCCTGTATCACCATTACCAAACATTATACCTGTTGTTCCCGCATAATAGTTTAGGTATATAGCGTTATCGGAATCCGCAGCATCTAAATGTAAATTACCGTCTGTGGTCACAACACTTGCCATTTCGGTCCCTGTGGCGGTATACCCATTTCCACCAACCCTTAAATACGAACCCCAAGTTGTATTAGGTCCAAAAGTTATATGGTTATTTGCACCAGTTGTTAAGTTTCCGGTAAATGAATCGTCAGCGTCACTCCTTAAGAATTGACTTGAGTCTATATTATCTAATAGTCCTGCATTGTCCGAATATGGGTGGTAGGTATCATGATAGACCTTATCCCACGTAGATTGCCACGTACCACTCTGTTTACTACGTAAATATAAATTATTCGTATGAAAATCGTGGTATTGTTGTGTGGCCCAATTAGAACTATCCCAATAACCCGTCAATATCAACCCGTCTGCAGCATCTAACGGTTTGTCGGTACTAGTGCTTACATCCCATAAACGGTAACTAGTTTCCGTAATCGAACTCGCATCCCCACTAAATCTACTACCTATCTGAACATATCTATTATTAAGTGCGTTATCATCAAGTGTTACGTTTATAGAAACGTTTGATGTACCATCTAAACTTATAGACCCACTTGCCTCTCCCGTTAAAGATATTGTCCTTGCTGTGGTCCACTTATCCGCATTTGGGTGATACCCATCATAAAATATTCTACTACCGTTTAAATAAGCGGTTCCGGCTGCGGTTGTTACTTCAAATAGAGGTGTAGTAAGATTATCTATTGTTGGTATTGCCGCGGATTCTACCCCATGAATTTTAAAGTTATTATCTTGGTCATCCACCCCTATAGCCCAAGAAGCATCTCCGTTTTCCGTAAAGCCAATTTGGGGACTACCAAAATTACCTGTATTTATAACTATTTCAGCTTCATTAGTTACGTTATTAAACCCAAAATAGTTTAAATCGTTTTGGAATCTAACCGATGTCGAAGTTACGGCCCCTCTTCCGGTCACAGTCTCTAACGTATCTGTTTCCGTATATCCAGTTAAGTATCTACCATCTATATCAACATTGTATGTGGTTGCATCGTTATTGGTAAATGTAATTACCCCATTACTGTTATTAAACGTCGCACCGGTCGTAAATTTAACTGATTCTATTGCAAATCCCGTAACGCTTACCGTGTTACCATCAGATTTTGTTAAACTTAGTGTTTGGGTACTATCATTATATGTACCACCCGTAACTGTAACGTCTGTTAACGTGGAACTAATATCAACCGTATATGTGTCCCCGTCATTTCTTGTGAATGTGATAATACCGTTGGACCCATTAAAGGTTGCTCCCGTCGTATACTCCTCATCTTCCGCCGTTAAATAGTTAGAATCGTTGGTGAACATTGAAATGTTACCCGATACGTTCTGTAGAACCCTGCTTGAGGTTATAACATTCGTACCTCCGACTTGTAAACCAAACACGGCATTTACCCCGATATCATCTAGAATTTGAAAATGTATTTTATTAACATCTTCTGGTTCATAGAAATCCAAACCTTCAGGTGTGGCCTTAATTGCCATATCGATCCCCGCATCGGAAGTCCCATTGAAATTTATTTGTGGAGTTACACCGCTAAGGGTTAGGTCACCTGTAAGTGTCCCACCATCTAGTTGTAAGTATCGGTTATCTATATCAACCGTATATGTGTCCCCGTCATTTCTTGTAAAGGTTATTATACCATTACCCGTATTAAACGTCGCCCCTGTTGTATATTCATTATTATAAGATGTAAGGTAACCAACACTTGCGTGGTTTCCCCATTCATACGCAGTATTCCAATTTGTGGAATTACCCCCTATGGAAGTGATTGTATTTGCGAACGTTGCCGTCCCATTAGCATTAAACGTAAGCATATCAACAGGACTACCTAAGTTTTCCGACCTTATAATTAATTTATTGTCATTACCACTTCCAACCCCATAGTAATAAAATTCATACCCATAACCGGTTCCATCACCCCTATTACCAATATATATTGACGCATCATTACTTGCCAAACCATCACCACCAATATATAAAGAATGGTGAGCCTGTTTAGTGGTGGTACCCTTTGATACTATTAAATCATTATTTAAAGTAACATTCTGACTACTGTCTATTGTTATTGCGGTAGTCGAATTTGTTTGTAAATAAAGTGAGTTCTCAGTTGTTGTCCTTATTGTACCCGTACCACTAGTAAAGGACAATCTCCTACTATTACCGTTAATATTTAAATCTGTTGAACCCTGTATATGTACATCACCACTAATTAAGAACCTTTCAGAGGTACCACTATATACGTGAAGAGAGCCTTGTGGGTCTACCTTATTAATACCAACATTACCACCGAATGGTTGTAGTGACATATCCCAATTTGAGGTACCAGCACCATTAGTGAATTGTAAACCAACGGAATTACCATTATCAACCTGAGCAATTGCCAATGTTCCTGAATTGGTTGAATGTGGTTTAAATTTAGCAACCGCATAACTTAACATTTCACCCTTAGTCGTTGCATTATCCTCTGATTGGTGGGTCGATAATAAATCACCCACACTTATGTCATTAGTTGTGGTTGCACCTCTATCGGTTACACTATCTAACGTGTCAGTTTCAGTAAATGAAGTTAAGTATCTTCCATCAACATCAACTGTGTAAGTGTCTCCATCATTTCTTGTGAATGTTATTACACCATTACCACTATTAAAAGTGGCACCTGTTGTGTATTCATCATTATATGTTTTTAAATAACCCTCAATAGAATGGTCTCCCCATCCATATGATGTGTTCCAATTATTTATATTTGTTGTGGTAATACCCGCTGAAGGTGATGCCGTAAATATTGGGTCGGTTTCGGTATAACCCGTAATATAACTTCCCGTTTTACTCTCAATAGAAACCAATCTATTGTTTTGTGTCGTATTAACTGTCTCAATACTACCTGTTTTAATTTCTAACGAATCTAATCTACCATCTAAAGTTGATATATCCCCATCTAAACTTCCTGTTTTTGTTTCTAATGAAGATAGTCTATTATTTTGAGTGTTATTAACGGTTTCAATACTACCTGTTTTGGTCTCAATTGAGTTTAATCTATTGTTTTGTGTTGTGTTAGTTGTATCTAAACTACCTGTTTTAATTTCTAACGAATCTAATCTACCATCTAAACCGGTTAAATCCGTGTTAGTTAAAAATCTTTCTTCCGAACCTTTAGGTCCTCCCACCCATCGGTTATTTGTTGAATCCCATATAAAAGAACCTGATTGTAAACCAGGTGAAGTGACGTCTCGTACTTCTATACCCGCACTTGATGCCCCTGAACCGTTTAATGAGATTATATTGTCTGATATGTCAACAGTTGTTGAATTAACCCTTGTTTCGGTACCTTTTACAAGTAAATTACCCTTTACGGTAACATTCGAACCCGTAAACTCTAAACCACCCTCGATTGTAGTAATTCTACCATCTAAACTACCTGTTTCGGTCTCAATTGAGTTTAACCTGTTATTCTGTGTTGTATTAGTTGTGTTATTAGATGAGGTATAGGTGTTGAATGTGCTTTGTAACGTACTCACATCTACACCATCAACGGTCCCTAATATCTCAATACTGCCACTTATAACTAAACCATCCCCAAAGACAATTGAATTACCGTCCGAAGATATTATTTTGTTACCCGCAGCAATTTGAATAGGTGCATCTAATTCAATATTACCATTACCTGATGTGGTAAGAGTAATATCACCATTTTCGGTTTGTAACGTAATAGTATCAGAATCGGTCTCTATAAGTTTTAAAGACTCCCCAGCATCGGTTGTAATCCTTAGTTCATCACCCGTTGTGGATAATACCTGTTGTCCATTTATATAAAGGGAACCAGACGATAGGAATAGATCTCTCCATTGTTTTGATGGTGACCCTAAATCATATGTATCTGTTTTACTTGGAAAGATTGAACCACTGATAATTTGGTCCTCAGTAAATATATTACTACCTGTGGTTGCAAGTGTTCCGACACGATCATTAAAACTCGATGTAAGAAGGTATTTACTTGCGTGGGACGCACTAATGGCGTTATCCACTTGACCTGTTATTTGTGCGTTACCATAAATGGTTCCTGTTACGTGTAAATCCCCTTGTATATTGGCAGATGCCGATACGGAAAGGGACCCTGTGATGTGTGGATCAAATATTTTCATTATCTAATATTTTTCTTTATTAGATAAATACTTTAGATTTCATTAGTAACTCCCTTTTCAACTCCAAACTTAGAAAATTTATACCAAATCCGTTCGTGAAAAAAATAAAGTACCATTTTAGTTAAAACCTCTACACCCCCAATAGTTAGACCTGTGGACCAACTACCCGTTATAATACCTGAGAGAATTATGGTGTCTAATGTACCGATAACCCTCCAAGATATAGTTTTTGCAATGTGTCTTTTATAATTTACCATCTTTTTTCATTTGTTCTCTGATAGAGGTGGCGGAAATATTACCTATCTCCTTTGGTGGGTAGTGTTCTATGATATCATATCCAACACCACGACCATAATTGATTGATTCAATATCCGGTATGATGGTCGGTAAAACTTTTCCTTCTTCGATAAGTTCTTTCAACTCACCCTCTTTTATCATTTCCAAAATTTCTTGAGCGGTCCATGGGTTCTTTTCATCTGGCTCCACGTCTCGAATACCCAACCATACGTTGTACCCTTCTTTTAACCTTTCATTAATCAACCACAAATGTCCTTTGTGTAGTGGTTGCCATCTCCCCGCGAAGAATGAATACTTTACTTCCGATGAAGAACTTTGAAATGCTGCTTGTGTTTTAATTACTCCCATTATAATTTATTTATCCATTTTTTTATTATTTCAAAACTTTCTTCAGGTGTGTCGTGTGTTGTATCAATATCCACATAATCCGTTATTGGTGGTGTGTAAGCAATTGATTTAAAGTGATCCCTTTCTCTTACCTCGGTAGTGTGTATATAGAACTCAACCATATTTTCCGTACCGATGAGTTTTTTAAAATCCTCTCTCTGATCTATGTAAGGTGAGACCAATGCAACAATGACATCATGTCCTTGATTGTGTAGGTAGTGAGCGATACGCTGTGCCGTATTGACATTTACAACCCTACCATTTATACTATAATCTTTATTAGTGAATAACTCCCTCATTTCATCCCCATCTATTCTAAACGCATTGGGTAAATGTTCTTTAAGTTTATTTGCTAAAACCGTTTTTCCGTGTGAGGGTTGCCCCGTAAACCAATATATCATTTCTTATTATTAAATATTAATATGTTCTGTAACACCAATATATCCATATCAGTATCTCGTAATGTTTGTATTGCCTGTTCAGGCGTTAAAACCATTGTTTTATCTTTAATGTTAAAAGATGTGTTTAATAGAATGGGTATTGATGATATTTTTTCGAATTCTCTCAATAATCTATGTATTTGATTATCCTTATATACTGTTTGTACCCTTGCACTACCGTCAACATGGGTAATTGAAGGTAACTTATCTCTAAATTCTTCTTTTACCGTAACCACTTGATTCATATAAGGTATGTCGTCAACCATATTAAAGAACTCATGTTGTCTTTCTTTTGTGACCATTGGTGCAAAAGGTCTAAACCCTTCTCTTTTTTTAATGAGTTTGTTTATCCTTTCTTTCATGTTTGGTTTACTTGGGTCAGCTAATATGGATCTATTCCCTAATGCTCTTGCACCAAACTCAATTTCATCTCTATACCACCCAATAACTTTACCTCTATATAGTTCACGTGCAATTAATTTATAAAGACTGTCATCCTCCAAATAAATCACACCCGAATCTCTTAATTTTTTCTTATACGATTTTGTCACATTAAAAGTCGGACCAATAAATGGGGTCTTAGGAATGGTGGGTTTTACGCCAAGTTCATTAACAATATAATTAATACACGCACCAACGGAAGAACCGGCATCTGATGGTGATGGTGGTATCCATATATGTTTAAATTTAGTATTCTCATATATCTTACCATTAGCTAAACCATTATAAGCACATCCACCACCAAGACATATGTTTTCAATGTCCTCATAAATTTCTGAATAGTGGTTTAGTATTTCAAAAAGTAACTCCTCGTAAACTTTTTGAACCGCACAGGCAATATCTGTATATTCACTAGTTAGTTCACTGTCTGGTATTCTTGGTAAAACATCTAATAGTTTGTATAATTTACTAGAAAACATGGTATTATGTGATTTATTCCACGTAAAATAATCCATATTACAGATAATTTTACCGTCTTCAAATTTCACCAAGTCCCTTAAAGGTTCAATATATTTTTTGTAACTACCATATGCACTTAATCCCATTACTTTATATTCACCTTCATTTGGTCTGAACCCTAAGAATGCCGTCATTGCGGAATAAAATAACCCTAAAGAGTTAGGGTACTCCCCGATACTTATCGATTTTATATTTTGACCATCATAAACCCCAATAGTTGCACTATCTGTTTCACCAACACCATCAATTGACACCACTACAGATTTTTTAAAGTCCGAACTAAATGCCGAATAATATAAGTGTGAATCGTGGTGTTTTGAATAGAATATTTCTGAGTTGGTGAATTTTTTTAGTTCTTTCGATAAAATCTTTTGGTTAGAATTAAATCTAAACATTGATCTCATAAAGTGAAATGTTTTTGATAGATTGTAATTGTTTTTAATTCTTTCCCTTTTTAAGTTAGGGTCTTCATAGAAACACACAGCACTCACATCATCATAACCAATACCGTACATATTAAATATATAATTAATTGAGTTACTTGGGAATCTATCATCGTGTTTAATACCTGTGAATTTCTCTTCCTCGCAGGCATATGCCAACTTCCCATCTACAAATAGACAAGCCGAGGAGTCGTGGTAGAAACAAGAGATCCCTATTACATATTTTTTATTGTTGACCATATTGATAAATGTATTAATGGTTATAAGTAAATGGGTCTCTTTTCTTTAGTTCTTCAATCCTTTTCTTAAATTCCTTTTTGTTTTTTCTTTTTTGTATTCTAACCTTAATTAAATTAATAACCTTTTGTATTATTTTTTTCATAATTTCTATATTAATCTCTCATGGGTTTTATCCCAATGATTTATTTCTTCTTTTAGTTTGGTGTAGTACCTTTTACTTATATTCTCAAATTCATATTTTTCATGGTATAAGTCATTAATTTTAAAGATATATTTAGAACCATTAAACCTTTGTATTATCATTTCTCTAGTGAGGAAAAGTAATGTTTCTGTATCTTTATATCCGTTTAGATGTATGATTTGTCCGTAATCCCCATTAACAAGATTATAAAGTCTCTCCTCATTATTTATGTTTACATTTTTACCCCCATACATCATTTTAAATGGATAGGAATCACCATCCATAGTTACTTTGTCTTTCGTTTCATATAAATAATCGAACTCACTTTTACCACCTAGCATTTTCATTGCTGACGGTATTAATAATTGTTCAATAATACAGGCGTTGTAATAGTCCTTATCGAACAGATCTTTGTTAGATTTATATATCTCTAAACAATAATTAGTTGAATCCCTAATAAGTTGAGTGTTATTACCCCCAAATACACAGAAATTAGGTATATCAAAAAGAGTTATATGTTCTTTAAGTTCTGCCGGAATTATATCTGACATCTCATACAATTTTTTAAGATACGTATTATGTAACCTTTCAATAGATTCGTATGTCCCATCCCCAACCGACATGTCGGGATACGAGAAGAAAATGTCCATTTTTCCCACTTTATTGGGGTCTATATTATATAAATGACTATCTAAATCAATATGTATAAATGGTTCAGTTTGTAATGAGTACGTCTCTAATTTAGGTATAGAAAATGTACCCCGTTTAGTTTCGTTAAATGGTACTTCAATTATTTGTTTATATGGTATTCCAATATACTCCACTATCTTTTTTATTTTAGTTGTAGTGTATAATATTACGTCATCAAAAAATACATTACCTAAAAGTGTGGACAGTAACATATTGTAAACCATCTTTTTACTTATTGTGTCGTTCCCATTACACGGAACATATGTATGTATAGCCTTCATTAAATATGTTTACCGTAATATACCGTGTCTTTATTGGATCTCTCCCTCCATGGGTCTAAAACAACACTACCCTCAGGGAAGTTTGTTTCATTAAACACCCCTCTATGTCCCAACAGGTAAACTGCCGGACCTTTGATAATGTCAAAGGGTACGTTAGAATCATTTAAATAATGATGAATTAATTTTGTGTACGATCCATCTGTGTAAGGTACTCCCGGTTTATAACTCTCACCCATAATTACAATGGGTAATCCGTGTTGTTTTGATAAGTCCATTAATTTAGTGGATATGTTTTGGGCTTGTACTTCTCTTGACTTCATTATTGCATCAAATAAATCGTAACCTAACCCATACTCTTCAGCCATGTGTCGTAATGCAATGTTATCTCTAGGGTGACAAGAACCACCGTCACCCATTCCTGCTTTCATATAAGCCGGACCGGTAACTCTATATGTACTTCTTTCTAATGCCCCCGTAACAATATCTGTGTCTATATTGGTATTTTTTTCAGCAACATCTTGTATCATGTTTACCACAGAAATCTTTACTGATATGAACGTATTATAAAATATCTTTATTGATTCGGCCTCATCCCACGTCCCTATCTCATATCTTGACCCATCCGAGATAATTGTCTTATAAAAGTCAACCAACTTTTTAGCGTCGGTGGTTTGTGACCCATCTTCCGTACCGATTATAACCATTTCAGGATTAACAAAATCCTCCTTTACAGTCCCCATGGCAATCAAGTAAGGGTTATAAATGAATCTATAATTTTTAACTATCGGTATAAACTCTTTTCTTGTTGTTCCGGGTAATACGGTTGATATTAACACGATCAACTGATCTTTATTACAATAGTTATTTAACTCTTCTAAAATACCCTTAACTATGTCATAATTAAAATCTTTAGGTGGTAAGTGTGATGTTGGTAATTTACCATCATATAGTGGATCATGTGGTGTTGGTACCGCAATAAAAATCATTTCCTTATCTTTACATAAATCCTCCAAGTTCGATCTCATGGTGAATCCAACATCTTTCCTTTCAACCACATCATACCCCTCAACGTTATGTGTTTTAGACATTACCTGTGCTACGTCTAACCCTAATTTACCTATACCTATAAATCCTATATTCATATTATTTTTATTTAATTTTATCCCAAATATTACTCAATACTTCTTCAACCTTGTAAGAGTTACCGTGTTCATCGTACCTTTCCTTGTAAACCTTTTTATAGTTTTCTTGGTTATGTAGACATACCTCGTTCATCTCTTGTCTTATTTTTTTAAGTTCGTCCACGGACATTTTAGAAAACTTACTAACTTCGGATACTATTTTATAACACCTTTCTGATTCGTCAATAATTTCATCATAACTCTCATCAATCCACTTATCAAAAGTTTTATACCCTAACGACTTCAAATATCCTAATGTCCCAACATTCCCATAAACAATAAAAGGGTGTCCCACCATTATGGGTTTCCATATTTTTTCAGATAAAAATAATGTACCCTTATTAACTAACGTCTCAGTAACCAACGAAATAAATGTTCTCTCATAATCCTCTTTGGTTATATTAATTGCTAAGTTATAAAATAAATCGTAATTACTATCAATTGTGAATGGAGAATTTTGAATTAAAAAGTTACTCTCCGTTGTTGTTGCATGTGGTGGGGTCGATTCTAATTTATAAAGACTTAATAAACCTCTATTAAAAATCCCCTTTCTCAATAGATCAATCGCAAGGTTTATCCTATGTGGTCTTGGTTGTCTATTATATGAAAGAAATAAGTTTTTATCGTCTATTGGTTTGTACTCCGCTAACGGTTCGTCATATTTATTCCAAGGTTCAAAGTAATGTAATGAAATCCCTTTAATACCTAGTCCTCGTTTTTTTACTATTTTTTCACTTAATAGATTACCATTTAAATAATATACCGACCCTTCAGGTAATTTAGATTTTTGTCTCCAATTGTCAATTATCTCAAAGTCGTAATTACCTTCAGTCCCCGAATAACCCTCATAGGGTAAAAATAAAACTATTGCGGATTTTCCATTTCTAACATCTTGTAGGTAATTTTCAGAAACACAAGAAAAACCAATATCATAGTTCTTCGTGAAGAAGTTATTGTCATTGACATTTATTATGTATATGTGTGATTGTCCTTGTATTTTATCGGGACTCGTGTACTCCACTCTCTCCGAATAAGGGGCAGTAATGGTTCTCTTATATCTATCCAAATTAAACATCTCACCATCCTCAGAAAACAAAGTCCATTCCGCCCACATTAACGGTAGGTGTAATTGACCTAATTCCTTTAAATACCACGTTTTAGAAGACCCGTTAGGTCTATAATAATCCAAAATCGTGTCCCAATCCTCCAGGCTGCATATAATTTTTTCCATATTTTTGTATAAGATTTGCAACTATTTCTTTAGATGCGTTTTTATGGTCGTTAGGTCCGGGATGTAATAAATCTCTAGCACCTACAGAAAATGAGTGAAAATTATTTAATTTACCGTAATGTGATGTGGATTCAAAGTATGATGAATCATAATATTTTGTTTTATCTGACCATATGTTCCTCATTGATTCGGCAATATTATAGAAAGTTATTTTTTCGTGTGAGTCTTCCTCATAAAAATTATCAAATATTGATTTCCATCGTTGAGCATACGCGTCGTGTTTTGTTATAGTGTGACTCCATAACCCAATATTATGTACTCCGTTTTTTGTATAATACGGTAGTCTATCCATACAAGTCCACATCATTATGATGGAGTAAGGTTCCCCGTATTTTCGTTTCATTGCTAAACTTAGGTCCAACATACGTTGGTTTGACCCACCGGGTATACCTAAATTAATGACATTTCTTGCTGTCAACTCAGATATGTAATGTGGTAATGTCTGTTCATTGTCAACCCCAACACCAAAAACACAGGAACACCCGAAAACAACTATAGATTCTTTCCAATCATGTTCGTCAAATTCTTTTGTTCTGTAACCTAAACTGTTCATATTATATTCTACCTTTTGATCTCTCCATACCCAATCCTCAGGTTTATCCTTTAGATTTTGTTTGTAGAGTTCTTCACTATCTCCCATATAGAACTTATGTGTTTTAGTGTGGGGCATAGGTGAATATATTGGTAATATATCATTACCATCCTCAAAATAATCAGGAAGTGGTTTACCCCCATACCATATGTATCTTCCGTCAACTATCTTACCGTGCTTCATTTATATTAGTTTTTTAGTTAATTGGTGTCTCTCAGGACCGTTTTTAATGTAATCGTATATTGTTTCGGCAATTATTTTGTGTCCGTCATAACTTGGGTGAGAACATTTTGTAAATAATCCTTTAGGTGTCTTTTTATCGACCCCCATGGCCCATCCATAAAAACCACCACCTTTTAAGTCATCCCTATCTTCAAACCCTACTAACATATCGGTCATACTTAGATTACCATTCGGATAAAGAAAATTACCCCACTCAATAGTATCAATTAGTTTTAATTGGTTATCCTTTTTGAGGTTCATCATGTAATCTTCCTTTGTATAATCACATCTGAATGCACTGGTTATTATTAATTTAGCGTTATTAGCCTTACACCACGTCTGAGCCTCAACAATATTTAGTAACATTTCGATATAACCAAATGTGTCTGACCATATGTTTTCGGCATATGCTTGCCACAATTTTTTATTTGTACTGTCTTTATCCCATGGGTTAGGCCACATAGCGAAAAAATGGTGGTGGTCGTTGTAATCACGATTAATGAAATCAAACCTCTCCATACCACTTAACATATATATTACGATTTTCTCCTTCGCAACTTCCATATTCAATTCAGGATGTAAATACAATTCTTTGACTGCCGCCCTATTACCACAACCTCGTAACCCCAAATTTACCGGAATATAATCCGTAAGGTGATTATTAGTTAGTTGATGTACCCACGACCCTTCATACTCATGCATGGTCGTGATACCGTCTTTATACATACTTTCTGTGGACCAACCGTGTTTTTCCCACACTTCGTCTTTACATGCTCCCTGTCCTTGGGTGAAGCTATCACCTAACCCAATTACAATTTTCGAGTCTTTCGTTATGTTTGTGTTTAAATATTGTGACCTATACATTATATTAATACTTTAAAAAAATTCTTATAATAGTTATGTAGTTTTTCAAATGATTTAGGTGGTTTAGTATTTATCCTACTCTGTAAAAGTTCGTAGTTATATTCAATATCGTCCTCCATTTTTTTAAACCATTCGATCTTATCTTCTATACTATTTATTTGTTTTAGTGAATCCACTATTTTTAATAATCTTTCGTGTGTGGGTAAATTATCATAACTTTGGTCGATGTATTGGTCAAATGTTTTATAACCCATCTCCCTCATCTTTTCTATACTACCTCTATTACCCATAACCATAAAAGGATGTCTACTCGCAATTGGTTTGAAGATCTTTTCACTTAGGAAAAGTGTATCGTCACTATCACCACAATGCGCTTCACTAACAACACTTACAAAAGTATCCATACACACCTCAGGGTTAAATCTGTTTATATAAAAACTATCGTCTAGTGTGTCGTTACCCAAATCATAAACCTTTAATGGTAAACTACTATTAAGTTCTTTAACAATTTCAATTTCCATAACCTTTCCTTCCCACCAATAACCGTGTTCCATAAAATTATTCATACTAACTAAACCGTCCTGTAATATTCCCGATTGATATAAATAATTATAAAACCAAACCCTATGAGGTCTAATTCTTTTATTAAGACACGAAAATGTCTTAATGTCGTTTTTTGTTTTATGTATTATGTGATCCTCGAATGTTGGTAATTTGTTGTCACTTAATGATTTCTGTTCACAATTCATTGCAACATCCAACTCAAAATGTGGGTAACCTATAACACAGATTTTTTCTTTTATGTCATTATTTTTAACCCATTCATCGTATACATCCTCCACTATCATGTTACCAGTAACATAGACAATACATTCTGGTGACACGTTATATTTTTCACACTCATCGTGAAACCATTTCCATAACCACGGTGTTTGGTATCCTTCAAAACTTTGATCTAATAGAAGGAGTGCCTTTCTGTTACGTAAATCATTCAAATACTTTTCACTCAAGTACTCAAATAGACTTTTGACTTTGGGGTTATATCCTGTCCAATCATCGGGACTGTGGTTAACACTACTCGATATAATATACTTGTCTGACTTTTCTGTATGAGGTAAAAAATTGAGTTTACTTTTTACCTTTTTCCTTACATAATACATATTAGTGGCAGAAACTAAAGGTGATATACCAAACCTTTTTATACCCGATGTGTTGGTGTCATTACATGTATTAAAATTTGTGAGATTTTCTATGTCTTCAAAAAGAAAGTCTATCATATTAGTTTAGGTTTTATGTCTGATACGTATTCACCCGCCTCGAAATGTGTTATTTTACCATCGGTAACTTTAACATCAGCAATTGTTTGATCGACCACTAAAGACTCATACCATTCTTTCAGTTTAGGGAAAGTTTTAACAAAACTTTTACCTCTTCTCTTATCATATTGTTCGTAAAAACTTTTAAAATCATGGAATTGTAATTCTTTATCTAATTCAGTCGTCGTGTGTCCTCTTTCAACTACCTCAATATAATCTATCAATCTCTCAAACTGAGCTTTCTCAGAAATACTAAATAAATCACTCTCTCGGTAATTATCAAACCATGTTTTTAATTTATTATGTAGTTCTTTTTTAATATCATCAGGAAGTGTAAGTGGTGACATAAATGACGGCCATCTTAGGATGTTTAAATCTACATTAGGTCTATTAGGTCCGTATTTCTTTTTTAAGACAACCATGTCATCTAAAAATTCGGTTATACTGAATAAACATAAACTATTAACTGTCATCATAATAGTTAAAGACCTAAACTTAGCGTTTTCAATGAATTTAACCATACTTTCCCTCCAAGTTTTATAGTTTAAACCATCTCTGATATATTCAGCGTGTTCCCCAAACGATTCATTACTCGTGTAAAGATCAAACTCTTTAATTGGTAGGTCGTGAGACATTGAAATCAACTTGTCCAAGGTCTTCTCATTAACACCTAAGTTAGAATTTATAGCTAATCTTAGATTTTCAGCGGGATGTTGTTTTAAAACCTCAATAAAGTTCCAAAAATTGTGACTCTGTGATGGTTCTCCACCGGTTACCCTAATCTCCTCCAAAGTTTTTGATAGTTCTGGCCACCACTCTAAAAACGCAGTCACATATGGGTTATTTTGTCCGTGCTTACCAAACTTCTCAGCCCATGACCCATCAGCATGATATGCCCCTGCACTACTTGTCTTGAATTTTTGGTATGCTCCGTTAGTTGTTATATCTTTAGCCCACGTAGTACTGTAACCTGAATTACAATAACTACAAGCAAAATTACATATCCTATCAAAACTAACTTCTACTGTCTTTAACAACACATCATGGTCGTAAGGAAGTTCTTTTAGTTCCTTTATGTCCTCCTCTTTATAGATTCTACTTTTATATACACGATCTGAAATGTGATTACGTCCAATATCCTCTATCTTCCAACAATAAGAACACTCTGCTGGTTTTTTACCCTCCAACATCATCTTTCTCATTTCTTTTTTATGTTTGGTATTGTGTAATGCTGATGGATTATCCTTTATCTCTTCTAAATCTATTGGGTGTGGTAAAGGTAGATGACACGAGTTAGTAAACCCATGTCCTAAATGTAAACTTGCGTTGTACCATTTTGCAGCACAGAAACTTTTACTCACCGAATTAAGATTTTTATCTCTCCAATTAATTAATTCTTTTGACATTTTTTAAATTTTATATATGAAATTACAGTTATTAGTTAAATCGAAACTTTTATTGTGAATGAATTTGTTAAATTCGTGATCCGATATTAATTCACTATCTTTTATAATCTTCACACTATGTAATATAACTGAAAAATAGTTTAAATTAAACCCATTTTTAGGAAAATTACCCGCACCAAAGATAATATGTGAAATATCATCAACCTTTAATTTTGTCTTTAGAAATTCCGTCATTATTAAAATATCATCGATGTAAATGAATATTTCGAACGACCTTTTTAATATTTTTAATTTATATCTTTCCTTATGTTGCCATTGGTAATTTACTGAGACATATTCGGTGTTATTATCTTCCTCAGTATAAATAAATGTAAACCCATTAGGTTCTAAATCAAATCCAAAGTAACTCGGTAATTTAGAAAATAATGTTTGTTTTTTTAAGATAGGTCTCTCAAATTCAAAATCTATTGTAAATTCATAATCCCCATCGTAATCAAATATCTTATTTGCCGGATAATCAATAAAATTACCAACTAATTTATCTGGCCACATTACCCACGGTTCACCCTCTTGTATTTTTAACATCGTCGTATAGTTTTTTAAATTCTGGAAAGGTTTCAATGAAGTTAGTACCTCTCCTATTATCATGTTCATCAACAAATGTAATAAAGTCGTTTCTATTGGTCTCAATATCGAAGTCATCTTCAGATATTGCATAATCATATAATCTCTTTATTTTTTGTACTTCAGTATCTGAAAACCCCACATATTCGTGTGTAAATTCCTGTGTTGCATAATAGAACGCCTTTTTTGCACATTCTAAAATTAGTTCTTTTTGTTCATTATCAAGTATTTTAACGGATTGGTGGGTTGGCCATCTAAGGTAAGAGGTATCTAATTGAATAGCCGATATCCAATACCTTTCTTTATTGTGGTACTTAACCTTTAGTTCGTAAATTTTATCTATAAAATCCCCGTAACCGAAAACGGACATGGCATTAAAAGTTGCCATTACATTAATAGTAACTTTTGGTATCTCAGTTAGAATATATTCCACATTTTCTATAAAATAATCATAATCTAATCCGTTACGAATATATTCCGCCTGTTTACCATAAGATTCACATGACGTAAAAACAATAAATTCTTTAACTCTACCCTCATCAATTATTTTCTTAATTAATTTAACAAACCTATCAATCAATTTTTTAGGTACACCTAAATTTGTGTTTATCGATAGATTAAGGTTTTTGTTCGGTGTATCTGTATTTGCAATAAACTCCAATAATTTCCACGTGTCCTTTGAAAGTAGAGGTTCCCCACCTGTTACTCTGAACGTATGTAAATCACCGTACAGCTCTGGCCACCACTCCCAAAAGGCCTCTACATATGGATTATCTTCTGACTGTTTATAAGGTACTTGATTGGTTTCTTTAACCCATGTTTGGTCGTTGAAGTTGGTGGATGTTGGGTAACCCCCGTGTTTGTCTATCTCTTCAGTCCATTTAGATGAAAACATAGGACTACAGTAAGAACACTTAAAGTTACAAGTATTAGAGAAACTAACTTCAACATATTTTGGATTATAATCTTCTCTCCAATTCATGTCCTTAATTTCTTCTAAATGGGGTAGTGACCAAGTTTCAGACGACTTAAAAACCCTATCCGAAAACGAGTTCGACGACTCTTCTACCTTCCAACAATAGTTACATTCTTCGGGTTTTTCACCATTTAACATCTCTCGTCTCCTAAGTTTTTTATGTTTAGTATTATGTAACGCCTTTGGGTTATTTTTTAATTCGGAAAGAGGTATTTTATGTGGTGCGGGATGATGACATGAATGTGTCATTCCATTATGTAAATGCATGGTAACCTGTGTCCACTTTGCTAAACAAAACCCACATCCAACACCATCTAACTTATCTTTAACTTTTTGATTTAAGGACATAATTAATTTTTCCAAAATGAGTAAATACCCTTATCTAATTCATATTTATCCCACACAAATCTCTCTCTCATAGGTTGAGCCTTAGCCCATTCCCACATCTTGGTTAGACCGTCTCTTAAATCGGTCGTATCTTTATAGTCAAGAATTATTTCTGATTTCTTATGAGTGGGGTATGCGTCTTTAACTTCATGTCTAGGTTCTTTATACACTACAGGAACTCTTTCTACGTCACCACCACCCATAATCTCTCTAATTAATTGACACACCTCATTAATGGTAGTAAATTTAGATCCCCCTAAATTTATAATCTCTTTAGATGCTTCTTTCAATTGTGAGGCTTTCCATAACGGATCCAAACAATCGTCAATATAACTCCAAGCTCTTTTTTGTTCTCCATCACCAAAAATAGTTAACGGTTCGTTATTCATGTATTGGTACATCCATATACCTAATACGTTTCTATACTTATCCCATATGTTTTGTTTAATACCATAAACGTTATGGGGTCTAATAATGGTCCAGTCGAGCCCATGTTGGTTACCTGCCGCTTGTATATCCATTTCACACGCAAACTTAGCTATACCATAAGGATCTATCGGTGCTGGTGGGTCAATCTCTTCAAAAGGTCTTTTACCTTCCCATCCGTGTCCATATACCGCCATAGTAGAAGTAAACACTAATCTATCCACATTCCACTTAATACATTCGTTTACGATTTTAGCTGTAGCCTTTAAATTGTTATCATAATTATAGGTTCTAATGAATGGGGATAAACCTTCCGCAGCATATGCGGCCAAATGGTAAACTATATCCGGTTTGTGTAATTCAAAGCAATTTTCAATAGGATCATTAACTAAATCCATTTGCCAAAAATCGACTTTAGGGTTTATATTTTCTTTATATCCACCACTTAAATCGTCTATACCTATAACTTTGTGTTGAGGGTGTTTCTCTATGACGTAATCGGCCAATCTAGACCCCAATAATCCCCCTACACCCGTAATTAATATTTTCATAATTCTATATTATACATTTTACAATTATCACTATAATTAATAGTTTTAACAATATTATAGTTAACATTATTAATTCCATCACTTTTATAATCAATTTTATTTTGTTGCATCTCAGTTACAAATCTCTTCTCATTTCTTGCTGTTGTCTCACCCTTAAACCACGTACCATTAACGAACCCCTCATCAATATGTGGTAAACAAAGGAAACTACCTTGTCTTCTGAACGGTAAAATACTTCTTATAACCTCAACATCTTCCTTAGTGTAAATAACGTCACTATTAATATATTCTTGACCACCATCAAAATCGTAGTTAAGGATTAAATTATCGTCATTTATGTCACTCATAGATTTAAAATAGGTGTCGTATATTTTTATTTCCCCTATTTGACCCCCAAAACACGTGTTTGTGTGGGGACAGAACCCCACAATTAAATCGCCAACAGAACTAACCAATTTTAATTTATTTGTAATCTTAATTGGTTCTTCTCTTACAATGTCTCTGTTATTTGAAATCATTTTATCGTTCATAAACATATATAATTCACCCTCCTCTTGGTTATATGAAATGGTAAACCTAGTCCAAAGATTTTCAGATCTTTTTACCCAATTATAGATTGGTGTTGACGACCTATCGTAATAGAATGATGCGTAAGTTCTGGAATTATTGAATGATATACCCCATAACGCTCCCTTCTCTTTTCTTAGTATAGGGAATTCTTTAAATTTACGATCCTTATCTCCAACTAACCACACATCATCTTTATCTATGAACGTTTTTACTAATACCGAAATGGTATGGTCTCTGTGGAAACAACTTGATAGTGTTCTATCAACAGGAAAACGGATGTATGAGGATTTACCGTTAAAAGTTCCAATTGGTTTATCCTTTATTGTTTCAATAACCTCTTTATTTGCATATCCCTCAAAGTTACATCTCCAAAATAAATCATCGTCTTCTTGTCCCCAATCCCAATAATCGTTAGAGTAACCGTTAGTCTTTTCGACCTGTTCTTTAGTGAATAAGACTACACCACCGAAATATTCCTCATATCCCATAGACCAACTGTATTTGGATAATTTGGTTGCAATATGTACAGGTGTTTTATCCGGATAGGAATAGTCACATGTGTCATCATTTGGTAACATATCGACATCATGCCACGCAATATAGTCACACCCATCTTCGAATGCTTTTATTGCCGCAATGTTTTTCATTGATCCCCTATTGAATAGTTTATCGTCAGTTTGGTTTGCGACATAAAAACCATGGTCGATACCCTTTTTGTTTAGGTATTTACCTAATACATCAATCAACTTATCTAAGTGTTCCTTACGGTTTCTATATGGTATACATATACCTAATTTATGTGTCATATCGATACTAATAAATGTATTTGTTTATTTAGTTTTGTCTCATCCCATGTTTTGTATTCACAGTTTGAGAGTCCATCGTTCATATAATCTCTATATCCCTTTTCCATTTCATTATGGTACCTTAGTTGGTTATATCGAATATTTATATCACTCCATTCACCACCGTCATATCCTGAAGATTTGTGACTTAGAAGATTAAAATATCCTACTCGTCTAAAAGGAACATTTATAGGTGTAATTTTTACCATGTCACTTTTAACCACCTCACAGTTTACTATTTCGGCATTATTCTCAAAGTCACATAAATCCACCACTCGGTAGTCTTTTATGTTCTTCATATCATAATACTGTACAATATCACCGTGAGATTTATACCCCCCAAATGGCATTGTTAAT
>Ga0209555_10000497_pt1 | contig 33297 bp, 47 predicted proteins | sample SaaInl85LU_5_DNA_FD_184643 | JGI IMG/M metagenome (GOLD analysis project Ga0209555, IMG submission 184643) | Marine microbial communities from expanding oxygen minimum zones in the Saanich Inlet - ESP_85LU_5_DNA (SPAdes) (version 2) | ecosystem: Environmental > Aquatic > Marine > Intertidal... | reverse complement strand
ATGGAGGTGATTTCTCACGCTCTGGCTGTTATTATTATGGCAGCATGGTCGCTGTATTTGAGCAATCTTGTGTCGCGGCAGATATTAGAAGGAAAGCGTTTCAATGCAGCTTGATATGGAAATGCTGACACCCATCTTGATTGCTCTGATCGGGGCTGGTGGCCTGTGGAAATTTCTGGAACTGAAGGCCAAGCAAAGTCACGAGCGTATGATGCAAGACAAGGATGATCGCGCAGAATTTAACGACACGCTGCGCGCGCAGGTGGACAAGTTGGCTGAAAAGCTGGACGCCGTGACAGCCGAGAACCAGAATTTGCTGCGCGAAATGGCTGAGTTGAAATCGCAGCTTGCCGCAGCGCAGACTACTATCCAGCACCTAGAGCGGGCGCTGATGAACCGTTAAGGATTTTAGCATGGTAAACCAAGAAACGATAAACCTAATCAAACAGTGGGAAGGCTGTCGGCTGAAGGCATACAAGTGTTCGGCTGGTGTTTGGACTGTCGGCTATGGTCTAACTAGCCGGGCTGGGTTTATGGAAGTTGGGCCTGATACCACGCTGACTCAAGAGGAAGCGGACTGGTATCTTGAAAGGGTAGTCTCTGACTTTGCTGAGAAGATTCGACCAATGATTACCGCACCGATTACTGAGAACCAGTTCGGTGCTTTTGTTTCTTTGGCTTACAACATTGGCGTTGGCGCTTTCCAAAAGTCTTCGGCCCTTCGTCGCTTCAATGCAGGCGATTTAACTAAGGTGCCAGATGCCATGCGGATGTGGCGAAAAGCTGGTGGCAAAGTAGTGCAAGGCTTGGTTAATCGCCGCGAGTCAGAAATCAAACTGTTCCTAACTCCAGTGGTCGAGAAGCCAGCAGCCCCAGAGGGCCGCTCTAAGCCCACCCAGAGCCGCACTGTGCAGGCTTCTGTAGTGCAGGGTGCCTCGGCTGTAGGCGGCGCTGTAGGCGCTCTTAATGCGTTGGATGGAACGGCACAGATTATTGCTTTGGTTGGGTGTATACTCATTGCGCTACTCGCGCTGTTTATCATGAAGGAAAGACTGAGACATTGGGCTAACGGAGTAAGATAATGTTCACTGCAATCCTCTTGGCATGTTCTTTAAATGGTCAATGCGTTGGTATCGCTGGGCCAGCAGTGCCAAGCATGGATGCCTGTATGCGAAACATCCCAGAGGGATGGCTTATGGTAGAAGAGCATTATCCGCATTTAATAGTTAAGGATGCCAAATGCGTGCAGTGGAATGAGGGGGCGTAATGTTCTTACGCTGGAAGTTATACGCCGCTGGCGTAGCCGCCTTTGTCCTAGCGTTGCTAGGTATTTACTGGACAGGAAAACGAGACGGGGCCGCTGCCGTAAAAGCCGATCACATGGCAAATCGGCTGGAAGATACTAAGCGTGCCAAGGAGATTGACGATGAACTTGATTCGCTTTCTGACCCTCACTTTGTCGATAGGGCTGGTGACTGGGTGCGCAAAGACAACGGGCAGTAACTACTGCGATGTGGCTAGCCCTTTATATTTTAGTCAAGAAACTTTGGCATGGCTGTCTAAGAACGACATGCAATTCTTACGTGACACAGTGGCGGCAAACGAAAAATGGAAGGCCTTGTGCAACTAATCCTGTCAACCAGTCTGCGTATACACAACAGGATATACGCCGACACTTCAGAAAGTTTGTGCAGCAGAGCGTGGCGGTTGCAGGGGGACAGCCGCTTCTGGCGTGTGTGGGTGCGTGTCTTTGGGCGTGCTCACTGCCGCAGAAGCTGGGAATACTATCATGGCGACTCGTCCAATCTCAGATGAAGAACTACTAATTGCATGGCAAGCCTATCTTGATTGCGGTCGCAACAAGACACAGGCCGCGGCATCTCTTGGCTTAGATCGATCTACATATCGTGGCAGGCTGGCAATGGCTCAGAACCGAGGCCTGCATTTGCCAGAAGGTGTTCGAGAAGCGATGGCTTCCGTTGGCATTGACGACGCCGCTATAGTTTCTGGCGGTTGGCTTAAAACCAAAGATGTTTCTGTTCAGTTTAGAATGCCAAAGCCGGATGGCATGAACATTGATTTGGCTGCTGAACAAGTCAAAGAAGCACTGTCCAATCTCAAGGCAGTTACATATCCAAAGCCCCAGCATAGCATAGAAGAGTTGCTAACGCTGTATCCTCTGCCGGATATTCACGCTGGCATGAAGTATAAGCAATGGGGTCTTACGGATGCAGTCGAAAGATTAGATCACATCTTCGATCACCTCATTGCCTCAACGCCTGAGTCCAAGACCGCAGTGTTTCTAATTCTTGGCGATCTTCTTCACCACAACGACAAAACCAACAAGACGCAGAGCGGCCATGTCCTTGACGTTGACTGCACGCCTGAAGATGCGGCTGCTGCGATGGTGACTTCGATTGCGCGTGGCATTGAGATGGCTTTGCTCAAGCATGCAGAAGTTGTGGTTTCTGTTTTGCGTGGCAACCACGACCGGGACGCTTACCTCATTGTGCTTTACAGTTTAATTGAGCGTTATCGCAATGAGCCACGAGTCAGCATCAACAAAGAAGACAGTGAGTTTCTTATCTTGCCTTGGGAAGATGTGCTGATCTTTGCGCACCATGGCGACAAGGGTAAGCCCGAGCGAATGATAATGAACTTTGCCCATGAGTATCGTGAGATGTGGGGCAAGGCTAAGTATTCTTATCTATTCACCGGGCACCTACACCACTTGAAGATGGCTGACATTGGCGGCGTTCAGTGGGAACAGTTGCGCGCAATCACGCCTCGGGATGCCTACGCTTCTTCGCATTCCTACGTTGGTAAATCGTCGGCTGTAGCCATAACTTACCAAGTAGGTGAAGGCGAAGTGTCAAGAGTCACTGTTTCTTTTTAACGAAAATTCCCTGTTTTAATAGGTGTATACCATGGGTATATACATCTGGCAGGGCGCACATCGAAACCTTCTACTCTTTTGCTAACTCTAAAAAGCGACGGGGTGACTCAAGCTGGTTTCGGTAATGGTTCAAGCTACCGAATGCGCTACATCCGACAAACTTAACCGCGCCCTGCACGACCTTCCTTTCTCTACCTTTGGTATGTTTGTAGTTCCATTGTAATAAGTTCTATGTGGAATACGGAGCAGATACTCCTTCCCATCACGAATTTCTATAACCGGGGGACCGTCATACCAATCACAATAAGCATTATAAAACCACTCTCGTTCACTCATCCTTGCCTCCTGCCAGTTCTGCGATGGTGTTGCCAAGGGAGGCCCAATATTCTCTGGCCTCATTTCGGACCGCTGCCGTGTATTGACCCCGCAACTCTTTGCTGCCACAGCTATTAACGCTGTTCAGAGGCTCTGTGTTTGGTGTCTGTAGGCGAGTTAGGTATTCGTCTACCTTTCTCATTTCACCAAGCGCCTTCTCCAGATTGGCCTCCAGTTCTTCGATGTATTGCAGTGCATCTGCTGGTGTTCTGGTGCTGGCCAGCACTGACATATCAGCTAGCCGTTCTTTCAAGTTGTCATACATTTTTTGTTTCCTCAAAGTAGACATCGGTCATGTAGTCAGCCACGCATTCGGCTATGCTGTCATACTTATTGTCCATTGTTTTCTTTACCCAGAAGTCACGCACTTCTTGCGTCATGTTGCTAATCATCATCTCAGCTATCGTGCCTGCTCTTAGGTGATACTTCTTGACGTAGTTGTTTAGCTGTCTTGTTGGTGTTTCCGGCGATGTTGTCGTTCTCTTTGGCACAAACTTAGGAATGAGGCCGCGCTGTCGTGCGTTGTAGACAGTGCGCGTTACCGCATCGCGTGACCTGCCTAGCTTCTTGGCGATTTCTTGCGTGGTGTGTCCCTGCTTGAAGAGGTTAATTGTTTTGTATCGCAGAGTGTCTGTCTTGTTTAGCGCGTCCGGGTTCTCTTCTTTGTTCCTATGCACCTTAATTCCGTAGGACACTGTTGAATGGTCCCTGCCTAAAAGTCGTGAGATTTCTGCAATAGACATGCCGCCTTCATGGCACAGGTGCATTAGTTCTTGGCGCGCTTCTGCTATATTTATTTTGCGCGATGATCCTACCAGTTCTTCTGGTGTGATGTTGTATTTGTTTGCTGTCTCCAGAATCAGTTCTTTGTGGTCAACCGTCTTTCGCATCGGTGTTCCTTTCAATGATCTTCAGAAGAGCGATGCACTCTTCGATGTATTGTTTTAAGTTAAGACGACCGCGCTGCTCGGAGTCTTCTTTGAGAACCTGTAGCTTACGGTTCAGTGTTTTCATTGCGATCTGTGCTGTCTCGTTCATTGTTTCCCCGTATAAAAAAGGCGGGACCGAAGCCCCGCCAGTTAGAGGCAGACCCTCTGGAGAACCGTCCTAGAACGGAATGGAATCGTCATCCAACATATTGACTGACGCTGGCTCAGGGCGGGCACCGCCACCCTCTTTCTTATCGCTGACGTTGAACGTCATGTAAGGCTTACCGTCTTTCATCTTGCGCCATGCGGCAAGGCGACGGACATCATTGAAGGGGCCAGTGTAATCTGGCGCAGCTTCATTGCCTTTCTTGTCGTTCTCGAACAGCGTGCCGATCTTTTCGTAGACTTCGATGATGGTCTTGCCATCGCGTGTCTGGTCTTTCACCAACGTGATCTTGCGCTCGACTCGGTTGTCGTCGATCTTGCCTTGAAGGATTAGCTTCTGCGTATCGAATGGTGCGAAAGCTGCGCCGCGGTTGGTGTTGTCATATTCTGCCATGCTTCTGGCTCCTTTGGTTGAAGTGGTGGGGCGGTTCGTAGCTACCCGCCGCCCCGTCAGGCGCTTCAGGCGAAAGTATAAGCCCAGCTACGAATTACCATGCAGGCACAGAACCAGACTTACTGTCGGCTGCATATTTGTTTCCGTCCATCTCGCCAAGGAATACATCGGCATTGAAACCAAGGTGCGAGATAGCTTTGGTCAGGCCATCAGTGATTGCCATCTTGGGTGCGTCCTCGTTGAGTCTGCCCTTGGCTGCGTCAAAGAACTTGCGGCAGCCAGTGAACGGGCCGAAGAGGTTGTCGTATTTATCTACAGTCCAGATGGACACGTCAGCAACCACTGCCATGTCGCCATTGGACAGGTTGATGAAGCGTGTTTCATTGGTCCAGCCCCAGCCTTGGCCGACCGGGCCAAAGGCTTCAGTGATGCACCGCACCTGATACTGCGGGTCGATTGCTGTGAAGCTGCGCTGTCCGAAACTGATCTTCTTGAGATACTTGGGGTCGGACTTGCTGACTTTGTTCCAGAGTTCAAGGTTTGCCATGTGTTCCCTCCTCGTTTTTCATTATCTGTAGCTGAACAATCCAATCGTCGATCAGATCAATTTGCTCTACCCATGAGGCTGCTACAAACTCTGGTTTAAACAATGCTTTGCCATCTAGGTCAGCATCGTCTGAGACTAGGTATCCAAGAATTGTCATTGTTTACTTCCTCTTTGTGATGCGCAGTGCGCCACGCTTGTCGCGTTTGATTGTTAGTAGATCGCAGTAGACTTCGCGTTCATTGCTACCGACCATCGACTTCAAGTCTGCTTTGGCGGTTCCAAACACACGAGCCGCATCCTCATGTTCAATGTATGTATGGGCCGCGTCGATGAAGGCGTTGTCTGTGCTGGCGTCTCGACGGACCATGTTGTCCACCTCGATCTTGTCGAGGCTGAGCGATGGCGTCTCAACACCAACAGGCTCTTCATCCCGAACAACGTAACCCCAGAAGTCTGACACCACTGCCCACATTGAATTGAAATACTCTTCATTGTAGCGGACAAAGCTGGACTCCCACTTGTTGTTGCCAAAGATTACAGACAGGAATGCACCATCTGCTTGGGCTATGTGTGCGTATAGCTGCACTTGCGGCATGTAATATTCGATTACATTTTCCATGCTGTTCATTGCATTGGTGTGCTTGGCCTCAACGATTGAGCCATTCCACATGCCATCGACTGTGCCCTTGGTTGGCACGCTGCCAATCTGCTTTTCGTATTCGTATTGGTGGTTGTGGATTACAGCTTTGTGCTCTTCTTCAAACCATTGCAGGTTAAAGTTCTCGGTCCATACGCCAAGCTGCACTGCCAAGTTACGGCTAAGGTCTTCGCTTTCGCTGCGGCCAGTTTTGATCTGCCACAGTTCAAGCCAGTTGCCCTGCATAATCTTGACGCAATCTGAGCCACCGATAAATCCGGTTCGTTTCATTTCAGTTCTCCGCTTTTGTTATTGATCTGACCTTACTGCGTATATGCAGCAATAGCAACATCATATGGGTGTAGATCAGCTTCGGTTATTCCGAAGTCATTGATTAGTTTTTCCCGATGCACACCGCCAAGATACATGTCTGATACGGCTTCGCCTGAGCGTATTCTTTTGGCCGCTAGCTGGTATGGGTCAAATGAAGTGCCAACGGCCACTGTATGGCGCTCTCCGTGGCTCTGAGACACCTTCCTGATGGCATTGGTAAACTCTTTGACCGATGGGACGGTGCGTGTGGTCGCGGATTGCACCACCTCTTTCGCTGTGAGGGCGACGAGGTGCTGCATCCGCTGGGCGTCGGTGTTGTTTGGGATGTTGCGGTTGACTGCCTCGATAATATCCATGGCCACGATCTTGGGGTCGAGGTCACGAGGCATGTTGAAGCGAGTAAGAATCTCTTTGCCAAACCAATCTTTCAGCAAAGAGATGCGCTGGTCATAGTTCAGAGAGCCAGCCATGTTTGTTCTCCTGTTTGAATTCTGTTTTCTCTGACTCGAGGTCGTCTTCCCAACGCTCTGCGTTGAGCCACGTCGATGCGTGTGGGATGTATTGTTTCTCGGTGCCACGCTCTTCGCAGTAGGCAGCGAAAGCAATCGCGCCCTGCACAATGTCGTTAGGGTTTGCAAACTTTGCAGCCTTGGCGAATGCAGTGCGGGCTGCGCCCTTGGCTACGCGCCGAGGATAGGCTTGCCAAAAGGCTAAGAAGAAAGGTGTGTCGTGAGGATGTGCAGATTTTTCCGCCGAAGTAATAGTAGTATTAGCTATACTTCTCTTAGCTATATCTAACCTAGTTATATTACTAACTACTTCGGAGGAAAATTTTTCCTCATGGTCCATGTCAGTCTCCTTCATTGATGTGAATACATACAGGTTCGACGAGTTAGGTCTTGCCTGCATCTCAAGGTAGCCGTGCTCGACAAGCCAACGGATAGCAGACCGAACGGTTCTGTCAGTTAGGAACGTATCTTCAGCTAGCTTCTGCTGAGAAGGGAAGCACTCACCACATGCGTTTGCATACCGTGCCATGGATAACATGACTATCTTAGCAGTCGGATTTTTTACTGGCGTTAGTGCTATGTCTACGATAAGTTCATCATACATGATGACCTGTCCTTTTAAGTTATGGGTTTCTTAGAAGGCTACTCCCTTCATCACGTTCTCCGCCTCGTTAACTTGGGTGGCCCTCTCACGGGCCACCCTTTTTCTTAGCAGTCAGGCTTGGCTTTGACTACAAATCTTTGCTGTTGACCTAGATGTGGTGAGTGTCAGTCTTCGTGGTAGGTTATCTTGCGTTTGGTGGTGCGAAAGAAACCTTCATGCTCTGGATACTTGGCTAAAAACTTCCGAGCATAATGTGAAATCCAGCCATCACTAATTTTAAAATCGGAGTTGTTCTCTTCGATCTCAGTGTGCCAGCGCACTCTGTGAAAGATTGCTTTGGCTGAATAGTATGGGCGTTTCTGTGCAACGCCTAGCGCATAGTATTCAAAGAGCGCCCAGATTTCTGGGTTGTCTTGATCGTGGCGCTTAAAGTTTTCCTTCGTGTATCTTCCTAATGGTTTCACTGTAGTTCTCCACTAATTGTTGAAACACGTCACCCTTTAGAATGACGATCATCTGCGGAGTTCCTCTCCGTCTTTTGTATATTGCCATGTCCCGATTATCTAACACTGTGAAGGGACTAGGGAATCCACTTGTGTCGCGATACTTAACCTCGGCTACCAATTCGTGTCCCAAGAGTTCGAGTTTGATGTCGCCGCTATACTCTCCTCCCAGTGCTCCTGAGAGGGGCTGGCGTTTCGCCGGGATGCCGAACGCATTGAGCCACTCGACGACTTTGCGCTCGTGATAGCTACCCTTCGACTTATTCTTGTTTGCCATGTGTCACCTTCGTAGCAGTCAAGACAGATGAACCAGTGCTTTGCATTGGTGCTTCTGTGTTCATTTTTTAAGACAGCCACAAAGTTTTTGACCGTGACCTTGCACGAGTCACACGTCGCCATCCCTTTTTTTAACTTCGATTTCGTAGCCAAGAGCGTCCAACCAACACATCAACATGAAGCCAGAAGGAATACGCTTATGCGTTTCCCATTTGTGAACCAATGATACCGTGCATCCGATCTTATGCGCCAGTGCTTCTTGGCTTAAACTTTGCTCGGACCGTGCCGATACGAGGTCGCTCACCATTTGATCGTAGTCGCTCGGTATACTCACGGGCTTGTTGAAGTGCGTGAAGTTTTTCAAGAGCCTTCATTGCCTTCTTAGCTGTCTCGTGACGCAGTTCTGTCTTACCATTAATGGTTCGATAGAAGGTTGATGTCGGAACACCAGCCGACTTGAACGCCTGAAGCAGAGGAATGTTATACTCCTCTGACTTCTCTTCGAGTAATTGCAGATATGATTTCATGCTGCATAGATGCAGCAATCAATCTCTGTAGTCAAGGTATGACGACAATCGTGCAATGATCTTGAGGAATTGGTGGTCAGGTATAGACGCAACCACCTTGCCCTCGTTGTATATTTTTAGTTGGTCTTCATGCACAATCCATACTGTTGGATTGCGCAATGCCTCTCTGCCTTCTGGTAACTTACTCATCGTATACTCCCATAGATATTTCCATGTCGTGATACAGATCATCCAGCACCTTGATGAAATGACGTTCATCAGCAGTAGTGAAGCCAATCCATTTGATTATCTCAATGATCTCCTCAATATTAGAATCAACCTTCTTTAAGATTGAATCAAAATCAGTAGGGAATTTCGTCGTCGATTGGGGCGTAGTCATGCTTGTCCTCCCATGCTTTGATTGCTCGACGTAGAAACTTTTCCTTGTCGAATCTAGGATTAGTAGCGGCCAGTTCGTCTGCCACTACATGTAGATGCGATGGCCACGATACGAGTGGCCCAAGTGTGTCAGCTAGAAAGTTATAGTGAGCACGCGTCATACGTGGTGCAGTCTGCATTAGAATACTCCTTCATATTCGAGTTGGTCCCAGCGGTCATGCTTCATTGCTTTGGCAATGGCATCCTCACGATTGCGGCGTGCAACGTCTGGGTTCTTAAGGTCACTGGTGTGGCTGGCCCAATAGGTCATTGCGTTATACAAAGCCCACTTGTTGTTACCGAGTTGTGCTTTCTCTGCCTGCCAAATGTTAAGCAGGTTTTCTAACTGCTTCTCGTTGGTCTTCATCACTAGCTGCTGACGTGATGCAGTCTTGGCAATCGTTGCCTTAAAAAATGCTTCAGCCATGCGGTCATCGACAACAGTAGTCATCCAGCTTTGCCACAGTTCACGATTGTTCATGAATGTATCAAGGCCGTTGGCTATCTTCTTGGCACTGCCTTCGACGCTGATGGACTGCGTGTGCTTGAAGACAGAGCGTGCTGTGCCCATTGGTGTGGTGCAACCGTTGAGACACCACAAGCGCAAGCCATCTGCTGCTTGAGAGAATGACCAGCTTGCATCGTAGCTGTTAAAAAAGCTGACACGAAAATTAACGAAGTCACCGACAGCAGGTTCGACAACCAGATTATTAAATAGAATTTCACCTCGAAGTTTACGACCACCTTCGATTACTTTGACATCCAGTTTGTAATCATTGCTGAGGTTAGCTTCTTTGACTGCATCCATGATGCTGTTGACCACATCATCGTGGCTAAGGATGCGATAGCGTGAGCCATGCACACCAAGCACCTCGTTGGTGTCAGTGCGAACGACTGCTTGGCTACCCTGAATAGGATTGCCTAGCTGATCAAAGACAGGCTGTGATTCGACGGGAAACTCCCATTTCTGTGGTGCAAAATCATACATTGTGGTTCTCCTGTTGCGCTTTGATTGCCAAGTTCCATGCCATGCCAGCGGCAGTGACTAAGTGTGCACGATCTTCTGGTGCGTGGCGATGAATCCATTCCATGATTTCTTCCCAGTTATCTGGGGTGTGAATGAGATTAATTGGTTTCATTTTGGTTCTCCATTTTTCATTTTCATTTTCGGTGCAGCACTGCGCCTTGCAGATGCCGATACTGCAACCCTTGGGTGGCGTGCCACCAGCAACCGTGTCGTGTGGCGCTGGGCTTGGGGCATAGAAAAAGAGGCGAGCGCCGAAGCGCCCACCTCTGTTGTGTTATGCTACGTCTGCCTCGACAGTGGCGACACCGTCTGTCTGTGGCGTATACTGTTCGGCTACAGTGATGCCGAGTGCGGCCATGCGTGCCTTGACCTCGGCCATCTTCTCATCGTCGGCTGGCTTGGCCTGACCTGCGCCGCTAGACCACGGCTGGTAGGGCTTGAAGTCGTCGCCAGTTGCGGCCTCGAAGACAGCAGCGGTTGTGTAGAACATCTCCTCGAGCGCGCTGTGCTCTGCCTCAAGACGCTCGATCCAGTCAGCCGCACGGTTCATGGCCTCGATGTCGATCTCGGTGCCGTTCATCTGAGTGGCTAGCTGCTTGGCGTAGCTGCGTGCCTTGTCCAGCTTGTGTGCGATACCGCGAACGCGACCGTTCTTGTCTGTCGTCGTGTCATACATCTGGCGCCACGCCATGTTGCCTAGCGCCTGAATCGCCATCCGCTGCGACCAGCCCATCTGGTTTGCCTCGACATACTTGCCAGACTGGTTGTCCATGCGCATCGCTGGATCGTGAAACTGTGCTGCGATGCGGGCGATAGCTTGAACGAGTGTTACTTCGGTCTCGCCAGTGATTACGTTGTGGTAGTCTTGTTCGATCAGGTTAGTCATTGTGTTCTCCATTAGGTTCTGTTGTTTGCATTATCTACTCGTTACATCTACACAGCCAAGCGTGGGCGCTCGTTACTGGCAAGGGCGCAAGGCGCTCGTGAAACCCTTGCCAGTAAGGACGACCACGCTAGGCAGTCTCTTTCTTCTCATAGTATTCTTCCTCATACTGTCTTGCTTTCATCTCTTCTTCTCGAGTTAGTATTCCGTCGATCATCTTATGCTCCTCTACGCACGCCCGGGTATCACCGCCACCGGGCGAGGACGGAGGCAACGGCTGATCGCACGCAGTCAAGCCCCTTGCCGAAGGTGAAAGTTTTTCACTGCGAACAAGCCAGCAATGACTGACACAATTGGTGACCTTTGGTCAGGAATTGTTTCAGGCATGACGAGCCAAACGCAACAGGTAACGCAGTGAAAAAGTTTCAGGGCTTTACGGAGTGTCGATCCAGACGTTAGCATTACGCGAACAAGCCGGTCGGCGCGTGGATGCCCGTGTGTGTGTGTAGCTATCGTTGGGTCACAACCTCGAGGCAACACGGCACGCTGCGCGAGCAGCGACAGCCCTAATGCAACGATTGGCAGCGACGTTTCCCCCTCTTAGATGGCACAGTCTAGACTTAGCACGGCGCTAGGAATGAGCATGGCAACCACCTCTCTGCCCAAATAAACGCAGGGAGACTCCGTGAGGAGGCTCAATGCAGAAGACAGGGACTCCATCACCAGTTTTGTGCGTTGACACAGGGGTCTGAGAGCGTGCTATCAACGGGGGGAGAGAGGGAGAGGGGGGCAGCTAGGAGGCACACATGACAGCGGTAGCACTAAGGCCATTGACAAAGAGACAGCGTGATCTGGTTGAAGCCTATGTTGCAAACGGCGGAAACCTGACGAAAGCCGCAGAGGAAGCCGGATACGCGCCGGGCAACAGCGGAAGGGTAACTGCATACAAAGCGATGAAGACCCCACATGTGCAGCAGTATCTGATGCAGGTGACAGCAGAGGCATTCAGTCAGCACGCTGCGATGGCCGTCAGCACAGTGGCTGGCCTCGCTAAGAACGGCAAAAGCGAGTATGTCAAGCTGCAAGCTGCGCAGGACTTGCTAGACCGCGCAGGGTTCAAGCCGATAGATCGCAGCCAAGTGCAGGTGGCCGGGGACATCAAAGTTTCTATTGACCTTGGGTGAGGGGGTGGGGGGGAAAACCGGACACTCACTCCCGTCACTTCTCTCTCACTCGTATTTTTTCCCCAAAAGGTCCGCTCACCCCCGCTAGGAAAGCGCGACTACTCCTAGCTATATAGGCAAAGCAGCTTTGCTGATTGTGCGTTGCTGAAATTTTTTTTTCTGCTGTAAGGTGCGGAAAAGTTGAAGTTGCTTCAACGAAGGAGATTGTTATGGCTAAGACGCCTGCATGGACGCGCAAGGAGGGTAAGAACCCGGCTGGTGGTTTGAATGCGAAGGGTCGTGCTTCTTACAAGGGCGGGACTTTAAAGCCGCCTGTTAAGAGTGGTGACAATCCTCGTCGTGCTTCTTTCTTGGCGCGCATGGGGAATATGGCTGGTCCTGAGCGTGACGAGAAGGGCAGGCCGACTCGTCTTCTTCTTAGCTTAAAGGCATGGGGCGCTAGTTCGAAAGCTGATGCTCGTGCTAAGGCTAGGGCTATTAGTAAGCGGAATGAGGCAAAGAAGGATGACTAGAGTTAATGAGGCTGGTAACTATACCAAGCCGGGGATGCGCAAGAGTTTATTCCAGCGGATTAAGGCTGGTGATAAGGGCGGTAAGCCCGGTCAGTGGTCTGCGCGCAAGGCGCAGATGCTAGCGAAGGAATACAAGGCTAAAGGTGGGGGGTATACATCGTGAAGGCTCCCCAGCGTTCTTTGATGAATTGGACAGCGCAAAATTGGCGCACCAAGAGCGGCAAGCGTTCTCAGGATACTGGTGAGCGGTATTTGCCTGAGAAGGCTATCAAGGCGCTTTCTTCTTCGGAGTATGCCGCTACCACTAGGGCGAAACGCGAAGGCACTCGGCAGGGCAAACAGTTTGTTTCTCAGCCTAAGGCCATTGCTCGAAAGGTAAGGAAGTATAGAGACTGATGGCTTGGAAGATTAAACACACCGATGATGTATGGGATGGGCCGACGCATGAGTTGGCTGGGCGCTTCTATACTGGCGCTACCCGCACCGCCGAGTCCCGCCCTCTCGTTTGGTTTGAGGCCTCGAAACCTGTCACCCCTTCTTCTAAGCCTAAGCCCGCTCCGAAGAAGGCCGCACCAAAGCCCAAGGGCGCAACAGCATGGGATTAAGATATGCCTAAAGGACAGACCCCTCGCCAGAACTCTCTGGTTAAACTAGAGAAGATGGACAAAGAACTAAAGAACGCCACAAGCCAAGGCTTCTTCAAGAAGATGAAGAACCTTCTAGAAGCCTACACCACGGGCTATGAAGGCGAGAAAGAAAGCCCAAAGGTTAAGGCAATGCGCCGCAAGATTGCGCAGCGTCAAGATTATCTGCGCCGGAATGCTAACAAGTTAGAAACTGGCAAGTCCATCTAATGTCTTTTACCTCTACGCTTACCCAGCAAGATCGTGACCTTCTGCGCGGCATTGTGCGGAAGGTTCACTTTGCTCACGTTGAAGCCAAGCATGGCAAGGCGTTTGTGACTGACAAAGAATGCGACAAGCTGATTGATAGCTTTGGCCCAGAGATTGCCGAGCGGATGATTAAGTTCGGCGTTGATAAAGGTCTTAGATGATCGAGTTTAAATACAAACCGGACGGTGATGTTCTTCGCACCTTTATGAAGGACGACACGTTCTTTCGTGGTATTCGCGGTCCGGTTGGTAGCGGCAAGTCGGTGGGTTGCTGCGTCGAAGTCTTTCGCCGCGCCTTGCAGCAACAGAAGGCGCCCGATGGCAAGCGCAAAAGCCGCTGGGCGATCATTCGTAACACCAACCCGCAGCTAAGAACCACGACTATTAAGACGTGGCTGGACTGGTTCCCTGAAAATGAATGGGGGAAGTTTACTTGGTCGGTGCCGTATACTCACCACATCAAGAAGGGCGACATTGACCTTGAGGTTATCTTCTTAGCCTTAGACCGTCCTGAAGACGTGAAGAAACTTCTATCACTGGAACTGACGGGCATCTGGATCAATGAAGCGCGAGAAATTCCTAAGAGTATTATTGATGCCTGCACGATGCGTGTTGGCCGCTATCCTTCTATGCGTGATGGTGGTCCTTCTTGGACTGGCGTTATTGCCGATACCAACGCACCTGAAGAAGATCATTGGTGGCCCATTATGGCTGGTGAGGTTCCAATCCCAGATCATATTCCGCGTGAGCAAGCTAAGATGTTGGTTACGCCAGACAACTGGCGTTTCTTTACGCAGCCCGCTGGCATGGTCGAAACGCGCAATGAAGAAGGCGAGATAGAGGGATACAAGCCTAATCCCGACGCTGAGAACCAGCGCAATATGATGAAGTCCTACTATCCTAATCTTATTCAAGGTAAGACGAAATCATGGATCGACGTATACGTGATGAACAGGCTAGGCCATGTTCAGGAAGGCAAGCCAGTGTATCCAATGTTTGCGCCAGACGCTCATATTGCCAAGGAAGAAATCCCGATAGCTGCGGGCCTTCCTGTGTATGTGGGCGTAGACTTTGGTCTGACACCAGCAGCAGCGATTGGTCAGAAGGTGCGTGGCCGCTGGTTGATCCAATCTGAGATCGTAGCCGTAGACATGGGCATCGTTAGGTTTGCCGAGGTGCTGAGAAATGAACTATCCTCACGCTTCTCTGCTTGTTCTGATGTGTATATCTATGGCGACCCGGCTGGTGACTTCCGGGCACAGACTGACGAATCAACTCCTTTTCAGATACTTCGTGGTGCTGGACTTCGTGCATTCCCTACGCACTCGAATTCGGTCGATCTTCGATTGGAGTCTGTCTCCTCTCAACTAATGAAGATGGTTGAGGGCAAGGCTGCGTTTATGATTGACCGCCGTTGCTCTATGCTAATCAAAGGCTTTGAGGGCGGGTATGCTTATAAGCGCATGGAGGTTAGCGGTGAACGCTACGCTGACAAGCCAGACAAGAACATGTTCAGCCACATCCACGATGCGCTTCAATACTTGATGCTAGGCGCTGGCGAAGGTAGGGCGCTGATGAATAGCCAGAAGCCAGCCAAGCCCGTAGTAGCCAAGCGCGACTTTGATGTGTTTAACAAAAAGCCACAGCGCGGTCAACGTAGGCAAGGCTTGTGGGCTAGGCTTTAATTGTGCGTTGATCTTGGCTGATGTTTATGGTTCCAACTGATTAAGCAGAAGGAGAATTATTATGTGCAGACGTTGGTTCTCACGAGACGATGAGCGTCAAGCAGCAGAGCGTGCGGCTCAGGCGCAAGAAGAAGTAGCGCGGTTAGCCCGACAGCAGGCACTAGACACTCGTGCGGCAGAGCAAGCAGAACGCGCAGCAGCAAAGGCTGAAGATATTTTGGCTAGCGTTGAAGCCAAAGACCGAGAGCGTTCTCGGGGCGTAAAGAAAACTGGTGGTGGCACCGTCGCAACTCGTGGCGGAACTGGTCGTCGCTCACTGCTTGCTGCAAACCAAACTGGTCAGATGGGCTTCTTGGGTAGGTTTGCATAATGGATAAGCTGGCAAAGCAATACATTGAAAAGTATCAAAAGGCGAAAGCCTTTCGAGAAAACTGGGTTCCACTATTCGAGGAATGCTATGAGTATGCTTTGCCTCAACGCGAGTCCTTTTATTATGAAGAAGCTGGGCAACGGCGTGACGACAAAATCTTTGACGAGACTGCTGTAGTTGGCGTTCAAGAATTTGCTAGCCGACTACAAGCAGGTCTTGTTCCAAACTTTGCACGTTGGGCTGACCTAACTTCTGGTAGTGAAGTCCCGCCTGATCAGCGTGACACCATTGACAATGAGTTGGATGAAGTCACCGAGTATGTGTTTGAGGTAATTCAAAACTCAAACTTTGCGCAAGAGGTGCATGAATCGTTTATGGATTTGGCGGTTGGCACTGGCATTCTCTGCGTAGAGGAAGGTGACGCAATACAACCTATTGTATTCACGGCCATCCCATTACCACATGTTGTGTTGGATACTGGCCCCGATGATCGCATCGACCATGTGTTCCGTGAGCGCAAGAAGGTTAAGTATGACCATCTTGAGTTGATGTATCCTAACGGCAAGTTTGACCAGCGTGTTCAGGCGCAGATGGGCAAGAACCAAGAGACAACGGTTCTTGAAGTTGTCTGCCGTGATTATTCAAAGAAGAACGAAGAAGCGTATTATCACTACGCTATCTGCATGAATACGCAGACCGTTCTTCACAAGAAAGAAATGAAGGGCTTGGGTTCGAACCCCTTTATTTGTTTCCGTTGGAGCAAGTGCGCTGGTGAAGTCTATGGCCGTGGCCCACTGATTAACGCTTTGTCTTCGATTAAGACAACAAACCTTACCATCGAACTAATCCTAGAAAATGCACAGATGGCAATTTCTGGTATCTATCAGATGGAAGATGATGGCGTTATCAATCCTGACACCATCCGTCTTGTTCCCGGTTCTATCATTCCAAAGGCAATGGGGTCGTCTGGCCTACAGCCTATTCAAGCCGCTGGTAAGTTTGATGTAGCGCAGCTTGTTCTTAGCGACATGCGACTAAATATTAAGCGTGCTCTATACAACGATATGCTTGGCAATCCAGATAAGACACCTGCAACTGCAACTGAGGTTGCGGAGCGTATGGCTGATCTGTCTCGCCGGATTGGCTCTGCCTTCGGTCGGTTGCAGGCAGAACTTGTTCAGCCTGTTCTTCAGCGTGTTATTTACATTCTCAAGAAGCAAGGCCGGATTGAAGTGCCAAGCGTCAATGGGCGCGAGGTTAAAGTCCGCTCTGTTTCACCGCTGGCTCAAGCGCAAGCAAACCAAGACATTTCTAGCATTGCTCGTTTCTTGGAATTGGTTGGCGGTGCCTTCGGTCCAGAGATGATGCAACTGCTTATTGACAGTGAAGAAACCGCAGTCCACCTTGCTAAAAAATTTGGTGTGCCAGAACGCTTGATTCGTGACGCAGAACAGCGTAGACAAATAGCTGCATTAGCGCAGCAAATGGCACAGCAACAACAGCAAGGTATGATGCTTGACCAACAAGGTTAATATCGGGATCGACGGTTTTCAGCGCAAGGCTGAACTCGACACTCAGATAAGTCAAAACTTCGCTCAGATATTTTCTTCGCCAACTGGCAAAGAGGTGCTTCGTTATTTGCGATCTGTGACCATCGAAATGGTGCATGGGCCTAATGTGACAACGGAGGAACTGCGCCACATTGAGGGCCAGCGTTATATTGTTGGCCTCATTGAGCAGCGCATTGCTCATGCACACAGGAGCAAAGAATGAACGATTCACTTATTTCACAAGACACAGAAGATCAGGGCGCTTCAGCATCCGCCCTTGATTCGACGGAAGCCACTTCGGAAGGTTCAATTCCTCCTCCCACAGACCGACCGGAGTGGCTACCGGAGAAATACAATAGCCCTGAAGACTTGGCCAAGGCATACAAAGAACTTGAGTCAAAGCTGGGGACTAAAGAAGAAGACATCCGCAAAAGCATTCTTGAGGAACTTCAGCAAGAAGCCTATGGCGACCGCCCTGCAACAGCAGGTGACTATCAGCTTCCAGACTCGATTGATCCTGATTCCACTATGGACAGCAAGCTATTGCAGTGGTGGGCAGATCACTCATACGAGAATGGTTACAGCCAAGAAGAGTTTCAGCAAGGCATTGAGTTGTTTGCCGAAGCCATCGAAGGCCAGATGCCAGACCTTGAGGCAGAGGCTCGTAAGTTAGGCGACAGCGCCAATGCTCGTATTGAAGCTGCTAGCTTGTTTGCCAACAAATTCTTTCCGCAAGAAGCATTGCCAGCCATTGAGCGTATGTGCGAAAGTGCAGAAGGTATCATTGCGCTTGAGGCAATTATGGAAGCTATGAAGGACGGTTCCTTCTCTGACAACTCTGCTTCTGCAAGTAAGATTACAGAAGCTAGCTTGCAGGAAATGATGCAAGACCCGCGGTATCATAACCCTGCACAGCGTGATCCAAACTTCATCAAGCAAGTAGAAGAAGGCTTCCGCAAACTCTATGGCTAAGCCGCTTATTAAACATGGCGTGTTTGAACTTCACAAGATGGAGTCCAAGCACGCCTTGGATATTTACAAGAACTTAAGCGCAGAAAACGTCAGAGAGTTTCAAATTCTTTACGAAGAAGATGCGCTATCTAGTTTGTATGATGTGGTCGATGATGACTTGTCTCATGTAGTTACGATTCAGGGCAGACCCCTCTTTGCTATTGGAGCGTATGAGGGTGTGCTTTGGGCAATATTCTCAAGAGACATTAAGAAACATTATCGCGCTGTGGTGAGAATGTCGCCGCGCCTGATTAACTTCTATCATAACTTCTACGATCAGCTTGACGTTATCGTGTGGGATGAAAATACATTCATGCACAACTGGCTTGTTCATCTTGGCTTTGAGCCACAGTTTATTGAAGAAGACAGCCGTGGCATGAGGCAGGTTCATTTTGTGCGTTGCAATTATTGGTATGATGATGTTGATTCGAGGCCATCACGGCCCGTGATGCACTGAGAGGCCCGGAAGGACACCCTCGCTGAAGTGAAGTAACGGACACCCGTTAGACTGAAACTTCATCAAGGATAGCCCCAATGGCAAACACTATCGATCAAGCATTCATCAAGCAGTTTGAAACTGAAGTCCACCTTGCGTATCAGCGCATGGGTTCGAAACTGCGTAACACCGTTCGTTCGAGCAACGTAACTGGTTCGGTTGCCCGCTTCCAGAAAATCGGCACTGGCACTGCATCGACCAAAACTCGCAACGGCAACGTGAGCACCATGGAACTGGCGCACACCAACGTCGAAGCAACGATGTCCGACTACTATGCAGCCGAATACATCGACAAGCTGGACGAACTGAAGATCAACATCAACGAGCGTCAAGCTGTTGCCACCTCGGCTGCTGCTGCTCTGGGTCGTCAGACCGATGCTCTGATCGTCGCAGCAATGGACGCAGGCGCAAACGCAACCCAGATCGCAGACACTTCTGGCGCTCTGGCTAAAGCAGACCTGTTGACTCTGTTCGAAACCTTTGGTTCGGCAGACATTCCAGAAGATGGCCAGCGTTACATCGCTATGTCGCCTGCTGGTTTTGCTGACCTGTTCAACATCAACGAGTTTGCTTCGAGCGACTATGTTGGCCCGCAGAACCTGCCCTTCGCTGGCGGTATGACCATGAAGGAATTCTTGGGCTTCAAAATCTTCTCGACCTCGGCTGTGGCTGGCGGCAAAAACTTTGCCTACCACACCACCGCAGTAGGCTTGGGTGTGAACGCTGACGTTCAGACCGAAGTAAACTACGTGCCTGAGAAAGTGGCGCACTTGGCCACCTCGATGATGTCGATGGGTGCAATTGCTATTGACAGCAACGGCATCTACGAAGTCCTCGACAACAACTAAGTAGGAGCGGGGGGCTTCGGCCCCCCGAACCAAAATGACAGCAGCAAACACACCTATTAAGATTTGTTCTCGCGCATCGCTGCTTATTGGTGGCGATGCTATTCAGTCTTTTGAAGATGGTTCTGCTGAGTCCAGTGTGGCAGCGGCTGTCTACGAAGACATGGCCCTTAGCACTTTGACAAATACTCGTTGGCGTTTTGCTTCTGACCAAGCAATTCTAAACCGTCTGGCAAGCAGCCCTACCGGACGATGGGATTCCGCATATCAGCTACCTTCTGAATGCATCATGGTATCTGCGGTTACCATCAATGAGTTTCCGATTGAGTATGATACTTATGGCCGCAAGATTTTCTGCAACGCTGTAGAAACAGATGTGGTTATTGCCGATTACATTTTCCGGGCAGATGAATCTACTTGGCCTCCATACTTCACTGTTGCGATGCAATACGTAATGGCTGGGGTTCTAGCAACGTCTGTTGCCCGTGACGCAACGCTTGCAGGGATGATGGATGCCAAGGCTGACTATTATCTTCGCCTTGCGCGTTCTCGTGATTCGCAGTCGCAGACTACTCGCAAACTCAATACGTCGAGGTTTATCGCTGAAAGGCGCAGCTAATGCAGAAAGTTAGAGTTCCAATTAATAGCTTTCAGTTTGGCGAAATCAGTGACTCAATGGTTACCCGGACGGATACTGCCGTATATGCGCAGTCTGCTAGCCGGATTGAAAACTTCATCATTACCCCGGAAGGCTCTTTGAAAAAGCGTCCGGGGTTAAAGCATATCTATGACTACGACCTAACCTCTTCCGGTGCCGCTCAATCGCATCTGTTTAAGTTTGTTTTTGACGACAACGAAGAATACATCATTTCGATTGAGCACCAAAAAGTCAGGGCTTTCTTCTTAGAGGATGATGGGACTGTATCACTTGCTGATACAATCACCACTGATACTCTTGGCAACCCCCTGCCTTTTGATGAAGCCTACCTTCAGGAATATACTACAGCGCAATATGGCGACGTTATGTTTGTTTGCCATCCGCTAATTAAGCCGCGAATGATTGTTCGCAACAGCCTTACTTCTTTTTCTGTAAGCGACTTTGACTTTGACCAAAGGGCAGATGGTCACGTGACCTATCAGCCTTACACCGACTTTCAGGCCCAAGGCGTTACTCTTGATCCATCTGGAACCACTGGATCAATTACTTTAACAACAAGCGCAGATCATTGGACCTCAGACCATGTTGGAACCATCGTTCGATATGGTGAGTCTGAAGTTCAAATTACAGCGTATACATCCCCAACAGTAGTAACCGGAACTGTTGTTGACACTCTTCGCATTCGTCTCTCAGTCCTTAACCCACTTCGGACTATTGACGGTAGTGCTGTCATTGAGGTTACTCATATTAACCACGGCTTTTCTTCTGGTGAAACGATTGTAGTTGAGGAAGCGTCTGCCGTTGGCGGGATTAACTCTGGCAACATTAACGGCACTCGGACTGTTACGTCGATTATTGACGAGAACACATATACGATTGTTGCTGGTGGCACTGCCAATACTTCAGAGGATGGCGGCGGCTATGTGAAGCTGCAAACCCATGCCCCGACAACTGATTGGGACGAACAGTCTTGGTCGGATGTGCGAGGCTATCCTGCTGCTGTTGTATTCCACCAAAACCGTCTTGTCTTTGCTGGAACGCTGGCAGAGCCAGATGGCGTATGGATGTCTCAGATTGGTAAGTTTTTCAACTTCTACATCGATGAAGGCGCTGACGATGAAGCCATTTCTCTCAGCGCTGCGACTGGTGATGTGAATGAAATCCGCTATCTAATTTCAAACCGCGACTTGCAAATCTTCACTGCAAGCGGTGAGTTGTATGTTCCCACATACTTGAACCAAGCAATCACGCCAACCAATGCCCAAATCCGAAAGCAAACACCTTTTGGGTGTGAGCACGTTAATCCTATCTCTATCGATGGTGCCACCGTGTTTGTTCAGATTGGCGGCAAGATTGTTCGAGAGTTCTTGTTTACCGATCAAGAAGACGCCTACACATCAAGCCCCATATCAACTGTTGCTTCTCATTTAATTGACGAGCCTCGTTGCTTGACCGTTGCACACAGTGGCTTTGGCTTGCCGGACTCATATGCGGTTATGACTTTTGCAAACGGCGAAGCCGCAGCGTTTTCGTCAAACCGCGCAGAACGTCGTGCGGGATGGATGCGCATCACATCAAATGGTCAGTTTTGTTCTGTTGTTGCAATCAAGGACAGAATATTTGCAAACGTCTATGATGAATATGGAAAGCTACAGCTTTGCGAATTCACTGGTGATGTCGGTCTAGACTTCTATCTATACAAGCCAATTGTATCTGACATTGTGGATGTAAGCGACTTATACACCGAGGGTCAGGTCGTTAATGTTATTGCTACCGATGGAACCCGTGAGTCCTACATTGGCGAGTATACAGTCAACGCAAGCGGTGAAGTAGACCTGAGCGCATACGCTAATCTTGGTCTAACGAATGCTTATGTTGGCAAAGTATTTACAGCGAAGATTGTTTCTAATCCGATTGACGCATCGCTTGGGAATGGCCCAATGACTGGGGCGATTCGAAGCATTGCTAATGTTGTAGTCAACATGAAAGACACTTGGTCCATGAGTGTTAATGGACGAAGGCTGGTTACTGATAGCGCATTCACTGGCAATAAAGAGTTTAGAATTCTTGGCTATGGCCGAGACCCTCGTGTTACTATCGAACAGACAGACCCACTGCCGATTCAAATTAACGGCGTTATAGCGGAGTTAGTATTCTAATGGCTTGGCAATTTGCAGCAGCAGCAATAGGTCTTGGCACAAGCCTTCTCTCAGCCTACGGACAAATGCAGGCTGGGAAGCTACAGGCTCGTGCCGCAGAGATTGACGCATACAACAAAGAAACTGAAGCTATTCAGAACCAAGCATTGGCTACACAGCAGGCCAATGCTCGTCGTGAAGAATACGACTTAGCTACGTCTGCAAACATTGCTCAGTTTGCTGCAATGGGTCGAGACATTGGGTCTGATAAGTCTGTCGCTGCTTTCCTTGAGCGTCAGAAAGAAATTGTTGGCAAGGACATTGGCCGCATTGGAACTCAGGCTCAGATGGAAAACTTGGGTCTAAGGTTTGCTGCGGCTGGTGATCGCTTTCGCGGTCGAGCGGCTTATCAAGCATCTGTTTACAGCGCGATTGGCACTATTGGGCAGGGCTTGCATTCATTTGCGTCAACCATGGCTGGAAGCGGCGGAAGCGCCCCATCAAGTGGTGGTGGCACAGGCTATGCGCCTACTCGCTCTGTTCGACCAAAAGCACGCCCGGTATAGGATATAAAAATGGCCATCACTCGTCAGCAAACACAAGTATTCAACCAGCCTGTCCGCGTTGTTCGTGCTGAGTCTGGGGCTGCGGCTCCAGAAGCCCTTGCTCGTATGGCCTCTAATATATCCGACATCGCGTTTCAGGAAGCTGCTGTATACGCAGAAGAGGTTGGTAAGAAAGCGGGCCTTGCCCGCGCCACAAGCGATATTGTTTCTATTGATCCTGAAACGGGCGAACCAGTAGCTTACAAAGCCCCTAAAGGTTTTGGCACTATTGCTTCTCGTGCCTATCAGAACATGATTGATCGCCGCTTTGAGGAATCAATCATCTCTGAAATGAAGAAGCGCGGCTCTGAAATTGCTTCTAATTCTAAGAACGCAGATGAATACCGTGACCGCATGGCTTCATACATTGAGTCAATGCACGGTAGCGCTAAGAATGACAAAGGAGAGGATAGTTATTATGTTCGCCTGATTAAAGAACAGGGCGCAACCTATCTTTCTTCTACATATACAACGCTAAGATCGAAAGAAATTGCTTCAGCAAAAGCAGCATTGGTCAATCAGCAGCAAATGGCTGGGTATCAGGCGCGCGTTGAAATTTCGAAACTGATTGCTTCTGGCGCAAGTGAACAAGAAGTTTCTGCTAGAATAGATGCCGAAATCCAAAGAAACAATGAGTTGTTTCTAAGCAAAAATGTTAGCTTCTCTACATGGAAGTCTACTCAAGAAACCCTTACGGGTCTTGTTGGCATGAATTCCAGCAATCAATTGTCTCAGATTTATGCGGCACTTGATGAAAGCAAACGCGCTCAAGTTACGCTTGCAATTCAAAACCCGGCTTTGGCAGTTGAAACTGGCAAGCGCCTTGGCATCGACGACCTTCCACGGCATATTATTAATGCAAAAATTGGCTCGTCTACATCCAGTCTTGTTAGCGCATTGAAGTCTATTGGCGAAAGCGCTGATGCTGTAGTTGATACATCTGTTGATAATATTGTTGGCTACAATGCTTCTAGCATTGGGCCAAATACAACAGGCGCAGACATCGATGCGATGGTTGCCTCTGAACAAAATGACACTATTCGCGCTTTAGCCCGCTCTGAACTTCAAGCACAATATCTTCAAGTGCAGCTTGATAGTGCTGCTGCCAATGCTACTGACCTTGATAGATTTACAAACGAACTTCAAAGCGCTGTTCCAAATCTAAATGTTTTTTCTGAAATTGTTGGTGGGCAACGCGGCCAAGAAGTAAAACGCATGATCCAAGGCATGACTATGGATCAGCGCGCGGAACTTGCTAAAAATTTGTCTGATCGTCGTGCTGAGTTTGATCGTCTTGAGAGGGTTGAAGATGCGCAGACTGAGCAAACTTTTCGCATCCAAACACGTCAGCTTGAGAACTCTCAAGACCTCTTAGGCGATTACGATAAACTAGCCTCTGATATTGAGGCTTCTGGCTTATCTAACACAGACACACTTCTCGGCAATCTTCGTGAAAAATTTGCTATTGAGGCAATGGATCAGTCTGGAAATTACCAGATTGAATCTTTGGATCGTTATCGAATCATTGCCAGCAACTTGGACAACGATAACTTTCAGCCCAAAGACGCTAATGAGCGTGCTGTATGGAACCTTCTTCGCAAGTCTTATGATGCGGTGCCAACTTCGACTGATCGTTTTATTAAGGACCGCATTTCCAACTGGGAAGAGCGCAACAAGATCGTAGCTGAATCTGTGTTTGTATCGAGCATGGAAGCAAGCATGGTTGCTGGGCAATCAATCAACACGGCTGACTTAGAAGAATTCGACAAGGCTATTGTTGGTGATCGAGTTATTAATGCAGCCAACATGCAAACCATTCCAATGATCCAGCGATCAATTGATCTTGGGTATGTGTTGCCAAGTGTTAGCCGTGCATTGGCTGCGGCTACAACCAGCATGAATGCAGAAGAGGTGCGCGCTGCTGTTAGTGTTTTCGAGCGTTTGTCCAGCATCGAGGGTGAACAGGATGGCAATCGGGTTGTCATTGACCGGATGCGCGATGCCTTGGGTGAGCGGACCTATGCGCTTTACTCTGCGGCTAGCTTCATTGCCCGTGAGGAGAATGAAGAGCCAGCCTTTGTTATGGCTCAGCTACGCGCCTATGAAGGCGATATAGACGCTGACATTAAAGCTGACCTTGAACTGCCGAAGAGTGCTTCTCTGCGCAGTGCCCTAGACACTCAGCCAATGAGCAGCAACTACAAATCCGAAATCCTAAACACCATGCGCATTATGAAAGCACGTGGTCAGAAGATTACTGAGGATACGGTTAGCAGTATCATTGATCGTTACACTAAAGGCATGGCCAAAGATGAAGCTGTGCTTGGCCCATACATTGGCGACCAGACTGTTTATGCTCGTCGGTCCTACCTATCGCAACGTGAAATCTTGCAGAACCGCGATGCGCTAACAGATGCGCTTGCTCAGTCTGATCAATTCCAAAGCCTTCTGCGCGGCGGCACAACGGCTGACGCCATGATTGAAATGCTGATGCCAAATGTAGCGCGCAACTCTCGCGTTGTGTTCCAGTCTATCTTTGGCGGCATGGAAGCGGCAGAAGAGGAACTTGATGCCAAGCGGATTGCAACAAACCTTCAGGCAATTGGCACTGAACTAAAGTATCAACCTATTGTTAGCAGTTTTAACAATGGCACTCCGGCTTGGACTGTGGGTTACACCAATGCCTACGGCGCTTTTGAACCTATCATTATCAACGATACGCCTTGGGTTCTGCGCAAAGACCTTGGCCCAAGCCGTGATCGCTCAGACATGTTGTTCCAAAGCAAGCAGGAGTTGGTAACGGCACTGAATTCTAATGCGCCCAAGGCAGATACTTCCCGCTTAATGCTCAAGCAGCTTGCTTCTACGCCGCACATGAGCGCAGATACAATCCAGCAGATGCCTGAGTTTAGCGAGATTAAGCGCGTGCTTGGGAATGACTGGCTGAATGTCTACGAAGACTTCCGCCGCCAGTATGAGGAACTACCGGAATGAAGATAACAGTCCCTGACGCAAAGCCGTTCAAGATTGGAATGCTTCCGCCCAGTGATGTTACTCCAACTTTCGGTCAAACAGGCAACGCTCAATACAGTCAGACCTTCGGCCCCATTGCCGAGGGTTTGAAGTTTTACACCCGCGAAGGAACGTATGACCCTGATGCGGTCAATCGCGTTGAGAACTACATTGAGGGCACTACGCTTACTGATCGTGAGGCACGCTACCTACGTGCTTACGGCATTGGATCGGCTGATAACTTTACTTCTGCGCTAAGCCACCTTGATAAACAGAAACAGAATGAAGATGTGATTTCTCGTTCGTCTGGCCTTAACCTGTTCTTTAGTGACCCCGGCCTTCATGCTTCTGTGTTTTTACCCGGCGCTGTTGTTTCTTCTGCATCGAAGATAAACAAGCTGATGGCAACTTCGATGTTCAATCGAGTTTCTTTCCCAAGAGAACTTCTTTCCGCTCGTCAGATGATGCGCACTGAAGGTGTTAGCGCGCAGCAGCTAGCAAAGATTGGTGCGATTGAAGGTGGCTTGGTTGATGGCTCGTTGTCGATGGGCCAAGCACTGAGCGAATTGAATATCTCAGATGATCCTGTTGAGGATTTTATCAACGCTTCGCTCTACAGCATGGGCATGACTATGGTTGGTGGTGCGCTGGGCTACACCTTGGGCGCTGTTGTTGGTGCTCCTCTGCGTGAAGCCGAGCGCATGCAACAGTTTGGCACTAACTATAAGACTTACCTAAACTCCATTGCTGACTCGCCCAAGCAAACTGGCGGCGATCTGTCTTTTTCTGGCTCTTGGTTTACTAACACTCCGTTTATGAAGTTTGTTCCAACGCCAGTGCGCACTGAAATCCAAGACCCAGACATTCCTGATTACGCTAAGAAACAAATGCTTGGGGTTGGTGGTGACAATGGGATGCTCTTTGCTGCCAACGAGATTGGCGAGTCGATTGGCAACTCTGTGTTTATTGAAGCTGGTCGTCGTCAAGGTGACTGGTTTAAAGCACTAGATGTAATCGATCAGAACTATCGTGAAGTCAGCCCGCGCGGCAACGCTACCTTCTTCAATGTGCCTGTTGGCTCTTACGTTGAGGCTGTGCGCAAGAAGCTAGGCAAGGACAGCTTCTCGCCCGCTGATTGGTATGAGCATATTGGCGATCTGTATGTGCGCGAAGTGCCGTATGAAAAGATGTCACCGCAAGAAACGGCATCTGTTCAGGCAATCGAACGGTTCTTCATGCAGTATGAAAAAGAACTGACCGATGTTGGTTTGATTAAGTCCAAAGACTTCTTCACTGAGAACTACCTGACTACTGCTGGCCGCCAAGGCCAGATGGTTAGCGTAACCAACAGCATTATTGAACAGAACAAACGCTGGATGGGCGCTGAGATTGAAAAGCTGAACGCCAAGATTCTGCCCAAGCGAGAGACACTAGCCAAGCTGGATAATGAGTCAGTGCAGCGCGGCTTGACTGCAAAGCAAATCGATCTTCAGCGCAAACTTCGGGAAGAAATCGGCACTCTTGATGAACGAATTCTTCGGTTTGAAGATATGTTTGAGAAGATCAACCGCGCCGAAAGCGTAGAAGAATTGGCTGATCTATATAATCAGCTAGACTTAACGCCTGCAATGCGCAGTGCGCTGAGTGATTTAGGCAAGGCTATGGATGAAACCCGTGCCAAGATTGATAACTTCATGGAGGCTATCAACTACGCCAAGGGTAAAGGCGAAACGCCTCGCAAGCGTTACTTCCCCCGCTTCTTTAACCGTCGCAAGATTGAGGAAGATCGGATTGGCTTCAAAGGCATTTTGATTTCTTGGTATCGTCAGAACCCAGAACGGTATGTGCCACAGAAAGATGGTTCGGTTAAGTTAGTGAAGATGGCAACTGACCCTGAGTCGCTTTCTAAACGTGCAGACGAAACAATTGAAAACATTCTGGGCGAAACTGATGAGGATGCAGTCGATGCAATCTTCACTGGCTTTGGCCGCTCGTCTTCTCTGCTGTCCCGCCGCCTCGACATTCCTAATGAATTGGTTGCTGACTACATCATTAAGGATGCCAAGGAAGTAATGATTGCCTACACCAGCCGTGCTGCGCCTAAGCTGGAGTTTCACAAGCGTGTTCGCCATCCTGAAACTGGCAAGCTAATTACCTTCGAAGAGCACCTAAGCCTAACGCGCAAGCGTATGATGGAAGATGGTGTGCCTGAGAAAAAGGTTGACCGCTTCATTAAGAACTATGTGGCTGTCTACGATCAGGTCGTTGGCACTAACCGCAAGCGCCCCGATGCTCTAGATACCCGTGCTGCTGATGTTCTTCGCACTGCTACTAGCTGGACATTCCTTGGTGGCTCTGGCTTGGCTGCACTTGGTGACGCTGCTTCATTGTTTATGGACCATGAACTTAAGGCTATTGGCTCTGGGTTCCTTGGGCTAATGGATGATGTATCTCTTGGCATGGCTAAGAGGGAACTCAACTTGGCTGGCGAGGCGCTTGAGATTGTGATGGGCACCACCCATCTGCGTTATCTTGAAAGCCTAACCAATGACATGTTTAGCAAGGGCATTCCAGATAAGCTGAACAACGCCTTCTACACGCTGAATGGCTTGGGACCAGTTACCATTGCCATGAAGTCAATGGACGCTCTTCTTCGCGGCCACACTATCATTGATGCGTCTGAGAAGTTTCTTGCTGGCAAAGCTACTAAGTTTGAGCGCGACTTCCTTGCGCGTTACAACATCAGCGAAGACATGATGCGCCGCTTTGCTGAGATGCCAACAGAAAAAAGCCAAGGTGGTTTGCGTCTGCCTAACACTGAGAAGTGGGCTGACGAAGAAGCGGTGATCGCTTTCCGTAATGCGCTTCGCTCTGGGGTGATGAACCGCGTTATTATGGGCACGCCTGCTGACAAACCGATTGTCATGGGCGGTGTTGCTTACATCCCTGATAACGTGGCGCGCCTGCTTCCGTTTAGCTTGCCCATTGATCCACGAGTGCCCGGTTATCGCCGTGCCGAGAGTGGGTTACTTGCACTGCCATTCACCTTCTACACTTATACCATGGGCGCATTGAGCAAGATTACTGCTAACCATGCGTCTGGTGCGGTGCGCAATCGACTAGCCCATATTGCTGTTGCGATGGGCCTTGGCGCTATGATTGTTAATGTTCGCACTCCTTCTTGGGCTTGGGACAAGATGGACACTGAAGATAAGATCATGCGTGCTTTTGATTTCTCTGGTCTTGCTGCAATCTATAGTGACGTAACCTATCGTGCGATTGCTATGGCGCATGAGTTTGGCGCTGAGCCTAACTTCCCAATCCAGCCTAAGTTTGCTGCACCGCCTGATCCATTGGGCGCTGTTGTCTCTTTGGGTGGCGCTCCTGCTGACTGGACCTATGGTGTAATGTCTGCGCTAGGTCAGATGGTGCAAGGTGACTTTGGTGAGGGTGCTAAGGGTTTGGTTCGCCTTACCCCACTGATTAACGTCATGGCATTTGGCGGCGTGCTCAAAGACACGGCCATGGATATGGCTGGACAGCTACCTAACAGGCCGTAACTCTGTCCTAGCTGCTTTGTGCGTTGATGAATATCTCTCTGCTGTGCAATCTCACGGCAGAGAGGTGACACATGACCATTGATATTTCAGACAACGACCCGCGAATTTCCTACACGGTAGCTTCCGGCGTCACGCAAACTTCGTTTGTTGTTCCGTTTGAGTTCTTCGACGACTCAGACGTGAATGTTTATGTGAACAATGTTCTGAAAACTATCACCACTGACTACACGATTAGTGGCGGCGATGGCAGCACGGGCACTGTTACCATATCGGTGACTGGTCCTGCCACTGTTACGCTTACTCGTGAAATTACCATTGAGCGTGTAACTGACTTCCCGACCGGGATTGATATTAACCGGGCTGCATTGAACACGCAGCTTGATACACTAACAGCTATTGCTGCTGATATTAAAGACAGCGCCTCTCGTTCTCTGCGCATTCAAGATTCTGACACTACGGTTTCTCTTGAGATTCCTCTAGCGTCTGTTCGCGCCAACAAAATCTTTTCGTTTGATAGCACTGGCGCGCTTAACGTCACCAATGAAATCGGCGTTTATCGTGGCGACTGGGCTGCTTCAACAGATTACAATCAGCGCGACCTAGTAAAAGACACATCGAACAACAACATTTATCTCTGCGTTGTTTCCCATACATCAAGTGGATCGCAGCCCATTAGCAGCAACGCTGACGTTGCCAAATGGGAATTGCTAGTAGATGCGGGAACTACGGCAACAGACGCAGCTAACGCAGCGGCATCGGCTTCTGCGGCAGCAACAAGCGAAACAAACGCAGCCAACAGCGCCACGGCGGCGGCTGCATCCGCAGCGAGTGTGGCTTCCTCTGAGGCAAACGCAGCGACATCTGCAACTAATGCTGCGACATCGGCCACTGCGGCTGCTGCTTCTCAAACGGCTGCGGCGGCAAGCGCGGCAGCGGCGGCAAACTCTTATGATACTTTCGATGATCGTTATCTTGGCAGCAAGACAAGCGATCCTACGCTTGATAACGATGGCAACCCGCTCGTTGCTGGCTCATTGTATTTCAACAGCACTGCTAACGAGATGCGCGTGTATGACGGTGGCAACTGGATACCAGCATCGTCGGCTGGCAACGTATCGCTGTTGAATTACAATTACACTGCCACTGGCGGTCAGACCACATTCTCTGGCACTGACGACAATGCGGCAACTTTGTCGTATACCCAACAGAACTTGATTGTTACGCTGAACGGTATCGTGCTTGAAGATGGCACTGACTACACTGCAACAGATGGCACATCTGTTGTGTTGGCCACTGGCGCTGCGGCAGGCGATGAACTGAACATCGTTGCGTTCAAATCGTTTACCACGGCTGACATGGTGCCCGCTTCGACGGGCGGAACGTTCTCTGGTAATGTTACCTTTAGCGGCGCTGCTACTGTCACTGGTGCGTTTACATCGCAGGGTATTGACGACAATGCCAACGCAACTGCTATTACTATTGATAGCAGCGGTAACTTTCTGGTGGGTAAGACTACAACTGCGTTTGGAACTCAGGGTGTGCGGTTGTCTACTGTTGGCAGTGTTCTCGCTACTTCTAATGGAAACGCCCCTGCGGAATTAAACAGGCTGACATCAGACGGGATAATTTTAGGTCTATACAAAGACGGCACCGCTGTGGGGAGTATTTCTGTTACTGGTTCAGCCACCGCCTACAACACATCATCCGACTACCGCCTAAAAGAAGACGTTCAGCCTATGACAGGCGCATCTGACCGTGTGCTTGCTCTGAAGCCTGTCAACTTTGCATGGAAAGCTGATGGCTCTCGTGTTGATGGCTTCCTCGCACATGAGGCGCAGGCTGTTGTGCCAGAGGCTGTCACTGGCGAGAAGGATGCCGTGGATGAAAACGGCAACCCGCAGTATCAAGGCATCGACCAATCCAAGCTGGTGCCGTTGCTGACTGCTGCACTGCAAGAAGCACTAACAGAAATCTCTGACCTGAAAGCACGGGTCGCTGCACTGGAGGGTAACTAATGTCGAAGGCCCGTCAACTAGCAGACTTGGGTAACGTCTATGACGATGGTGCCTTGTCGAATAGGAGCCGCATCATTAACGGTGCAATGGTCATTGACCAGCGCAATGCTGGGGCGAGTGTTGACACAACAAACACGTCTAGCACTGCTTACACGCTTGACCGTTGGGGTTATCGTGTTCTTGCTGCTTCCAAATTTACAATCCAGCAAAACGCTGGGTCTGTAACACCTCCAGTTGGATTTTCCAGCTATTTGGGCTGCACATCATCGTCAACATATTCCGTAGGTAGCGGAGATGTATTCAATATCTGGCAAATTGTTGAAGGATACAACATAGCAGACTTAGCTTTTGGAACGGCATCTGCTCAATCAATAACATTATCGTTTTGGGTCAGGTCATCACTGACAGGCACTTTTTCTGGTGCTTTCAGAAACGGCGATGGAACCCGCTCTTATGTGTTCACTTACACAATCAATTCAGCAAACGTTTGGGAATATAAAACGGTAACGATTGCTGGCGACCAGTCAGGGACTTGGGCTACAGACAACACCGCTGGTTTGTTTATCCAATTCAGTCTTGGTGTTGGCTCTACATACGCTGCACCATCGGCAGGCTTTTGGCAGTCAGGTAACTATTTTGGATTAACTAGCGCTACCTCTGTCGTCGGCACCAACGGTGCCACCTTCTACCTCACAGGCGTCCAACTCGAAGTAGGCGACACAGCCACCCCGTTCGAGCATCGCTCGTATGGGCAGGAGTTGGCGCTGTGCCAGCGGTATTACACCAAGCTAGGTGGTGATGCGCTTGCTGATATTTATGGCGCAGCCTACATTACGGGCAGTGGGTTTATTTTGGATACACTTACTCTTCCTGTAAAAATGAGAGCTGCGCCTACTGGCACTAAGGTTGGAACGTGGAGTGTGCTTAATGTTTCACAACCAGGAATTTCATACGTAAGCACCACCACTTTTGTCTTGTATGCTGCTGGAACAGCTATAGGTCAAGGGACTTTTTTCAACCCTGCCTTGACAGGCTACCTGACTTTTGATGCGGAGTTATAATCATGGACAAAATGGAAATTACATCCGCCCAATACTTTGCCCTTGCAGGCACCAACACTTCTATCCGTGCGACCATAGACGGGCAAGAGGTGTGCGTGCCTCTTGACCCAGCAAACCGCCACTATGCAGAAATCATGCGGCAGGTTGAGGCTGGCACCCTCGTTATTCAGGCCGCAGAATAAATGCTCGGCTTGCGCGGGACATATAAGGCGATCCGTTCTGCCAACGGCCCCGCGCAGCACATTTCCTGCGCTATCGTCGGGCTAACCTACGCTGGCATGTTTGCTGGCATGGTGCCTGCGCCAATCCTTATTGGCTGGGCTGCTATGTCCGCGCTGATTGTGGTGGCCGTTGTTTGGCTTCCAAAGATCGTGCTGAAATACACGTTGCTTACTGACTTTGTTTTCTCGGCCATGGTGCTGACGTTCTATTTCATGCACGACCCAGCGCCGAAGGGTTATGTTTACTACTCGGCTGGCAACATGGGGCGTGGGCATGCGCCGCAAATGCACAGCATGACCAGTATGGAGGTGATTTCTCACGCTCTGGCTGTTATTATTATGGCAGCATGGTCGCTGTATTTGAGCAATCTTGTGTCGCGGCAGATATTAGAAGGAAAGCGTTTCAATGCAGCTTGATATGGAAATGCTAACACCCATCTTGATTGCTCTGATCGGGGCT
>Ga0209555_10000496_pt1 | contig 33403 bp, 29 predicted proteins | sample SaaInl85LU_5_DNA_FD_184643 | JGI IMG/M metagenome (GOLD analysis project Ga0209555, IMG submission 184643) | Marine microbial communities from expanding oxygen minimum zones in the Saanich Inlet - ESP_85LU_5_DNA (SPAdes) (version 2) | ecosystem: Environmental > Aquatic > Marine > Intertidal... | reverse complement strand
AGGAGTAAAATCAGCAAGATCAATAAAGTTAAATGTATCGTCTTCTTTGATTAAATCGTAATCTGCCTCATTCGCAAAAGTAAGACCTAACATACCTTGTTTTTTAAGGTTTGTTTCGTGGATACGTGCAAAGGACTTAACAATAACGGCAATAACTCCTAAATGTCTTGGCTCCATTGCAGCGTGCTCTCGTGAAGAACCCTCTCCGTAGTTATGATCTCCAACAACAATTGAAGGTACACCTGCTTCTTTGTATGCTCTGGCAGCGTCTGGAACAGCAGAAACCTCTCCAGTTAATTGATTTACAACTTCGTTTGTTTTACCACCAAATGCGTTAACAGCACCGATTAAACAATTGTTAGAAATATTATCTAGGTGACCTCTGTATCTTAACCATGGACCAGCCATAGAAATATGATCTGTAGTACATTTACCAAACGCCTTAATTAAAAGTTTTGCTCCATTAATATTTTCTCCATTCCATGGTGCGAAAGGTGTAAGTAACTGTAAACGATCAGAGTTAGGATCTACAACCACCTGTATACCTGAACCATCTTCGGCCGGTGCTTGATAACCGTTATCTTCTACATCAAAACCTTTTTTCGGCAACTCGTCTCCAGTTGGAGCTTCTAACATTACAGACTCACCGTTTTTATTCACTAATGTATCTGTCATAGGGTTAAAATCTAACCTACCTGAAATCGCGATTGCTGCAACTATTTCTGGCGAAGCAACAAAAGCATGTGTATTTGGGTTTCCGTCTGCTCTTTTTGCAAAGTTTCTGTTAAATGAGTGAACAATAGAGTTTTTAGGCGCATTTTTAGGATCAGAATAACGTGCCCATTGACCGATACATGGTCCACAAGCATTTGTAAAAATCGTAGCATCTAAATCTTCAAAAATATCAATTAGTCCGTCTCTTTCAGCAGTAAAACGTACCATTTCTGAACCTGGGTTAATCCCAAATTGAGCTTTTGTTTCCAACCCTTTATCTACAGCTTGTTTTGCAATAGAAGCAGCACGTGCTAAATCTTCATAGGAAGAGTTTGTACATGAACCAATTAATCCCCATTCAACATCTAAAGGCCAGCCGTTTTCTGTAGCTTTTGCCGTCATTTGTCCTACTTCCGTACCTAAATCTGGAGAAAAAGGTCCGTTTAACTGAGGCATTAACTCAGAAAGGTTAATTTCTATTACTTGATCAAAATATTGTTCTGGGTTATCGTAAACCTCTTGGTCTCCCGTTAAGTGCTCGGCAACCTGATCTGCTAATTCTACAATATCTGTTCTATCTGTAGCTTTTAAATATCTACGCATAGACTCGTCATAACCAAAAGTAGAAGTTGTAGCTCCAATTTCTGCTCCCATGTTACAAATTGTACCTTTTCCAGTACAAGACATAGACTGAGCACCTTCTCCGAAATACTCTACAATTGCACCGGTACCACCTTTAACAGTTAAAATGTCTGCAACTTTTAATATAACATCTTTTGGCGCAGCCCAACCGTTTAATTTACCAGTAAGCTTAACACCTATAAGTTTTGGAAACTTCAACTCCCAAGCCATACCTGCCATTACATCAACAGCATCAGCTCCACCAACACCAACAGCGACCATTCCTAATCCTCCGGCATTTACTGTATGTGAGTCAGTTCCTATCATCATTCCACCTGGAAAAGCATAGTTTTCTAAAACTACTTGGTGAATAATACCTGCTCCAGGTTTCCAAAATCCAATACCATATTTATCACAAACAGAGCTTAAGAAATTAAAGACTTCGTTGTTCTTATTGATTCCATCTTGTAAATCTTTTGAAGCACCTAGTTTAGCTTGAATTAAGTGATCTGCATGCGCCGTTGACGGAACAGCAACTTTATCTTTACCCGCTTGCATAAACTGTAACAATGCCATTTGAGCCGTTGCATCTTGCATGGCTACTCTATCTGGAGCAAAATCTACATAAGATTTCCCTCTTGTATGTGCTTGTGTAGCTTCTCCCTCCCATAAGTGAGTGTAAAGAATTTTCTCTGCTAACGTTAACGGTTTGTTTACGATTTTTCTTGCAGCTGCAATACGTTCTGGATAACGTTCGTAAACAGCCTTAATCATGTCTATATCAAATGCCATGTTTTATTATGCTTTAAAGTTCAAAAAATGTTGTGCGAATTTAATAAAACTCTAATTAAGAAAAAAGCAGAAGCTGCGCTAAATACTTAATTACATTTATTATAAAGAAAAATTAATTAACAAGCTAGACAAGACTCCATGAATACTCTGTTTTCTATTAAATAAACCAGGACTGTCTGTAAAATAGTACATTCCCAAAAAGGCATAGTATTGATCAATGTTAAAAACAAAAACTAAAATTCTTGACTCAAGAGATAGCATCTCTCTAATATTTCATAAGGTATACACTGAAAATTGAACACTACTCATGCTAAATGTAATATAACCGCTAATTGAATTATAAATGATTTTTCAATCTACTTATATCTTTTTGCTCTTCGCTTCTTTCTTTAACCTTTTTCTCTCCTCTTTTAGTCTTTTCTTCTCGGCTTTTTTAGCTGCCTTGCTATCAGTTGGAATAGCATCGTCTTCTTTTCCTTCTGTAGCTTCGCCTCCTAAAGTCCTGATTTCATTTCCATATTTATCATAAACGTGCTCTTCAACTAAAATATCTTTTTTGTAAAGTGCTTGTCGCTTAATCTTATTATCTGGAAAACGCTCTTCAAACCAACCTTCTTTTTTATCGTTTTTGTAGTTCTCTGAAAGTTGAACAAACCCTTGAATATAATAAGTAATGAAGTTTCCGTCTTTTTCACCTTCATCCCACACTTCTGTTTTTAGCAAAACGCCATTGTCAAAATAATACTTAAACTCGCCGTTTTTCTCTCCTTCCTTGTAATTTAAATCTTGCGTCAAGGTTCCTTCGTTATTGTATGTTTTAAAAGAACCCTCAAGCAATCCATTTTTATAGTATACTTCTTTTCTTAGTTTTGAATCTTTCCAATAATCAGACTTTACACCATGAAGTAAACCATTATTATAATTTTCAATCTTTGCTGTATCTCTGGCGTAAAGCGCATTACCTGCTGCATCTTTACCGGTAATAAATTGTTTCCAGTAAATTGACTTACCGTGTTTTTGTCCGTCTAAATAAGCTATTTGCCAAGCTTCTAAAGCAGAACTATCATTGTAATACGTCCACACCCCATTTTCTACACCAGCTACATAAGAGGTAACTACTTGCGGACAACCACTTTGGTAATACGTAGTATCTGTTCCTTGTTGTTTTCCGTTTACAAAATAAACAGTTCTTTGCTTTAATCCATTCATATGACAGGTTTCGCAATAACCAGTATAAGGAGAAGCAGTACCTCTAGAAAAAACGGTGTTTGTACCCGGATCCATTTCAAGTTTTTCACCGCAATCCACAACTGTATCAGACAAATCACACTCCCATTGCGCATAGCGTTTTCCGGCTCTATCAGCAGACTTTTTCCAACAGGGCTCTTTTTTAAACGTTGAGATTTCTTCTTGAGCAAAAGAGCTGAATACAATAAATAGTAAACTTATGAGTAGAGTTGATTTCATCTTATTTTAATTTTTCTAGAGCTTTTTGAAATAAAACAGGTATTTCGGTAGTTTGGTTTTTATCAAAATCAAAGCAAACCAATACAGACTCTCCTGTTGTTTTTTCTTTCTTATTTGCAAATAACGTGTAGGACAAAGAGAAACTTTTGTTGCCAATGTGTTTTGTCCTTAATTGGACCTCAACTTTATCTTGTAGAAAAACAGGCTTTTTATACTCGATTGTATTTTTTAATAAAATAATCCCATTTTTCTTCCAATTCCAGTCTTTGCCCAAAAGTTGGTTTAAATAATAGATACGGGCCGACTCAAAGTAGCTTAAGTAAACCGCATTATTAACATGGCCCATCATGTCACAATCTGAAAATCGAACTTGAATTTTAGCGTTATCCATTTTATTTATCGAGTGTTTGAAATTCCGAATTATTACTTTTAAACTCTGGCACTAACTCTTTCATTTTTCTTACGATATCAAAGTTATTTTGATTCTCAAAAAGAGAAATAAGTGCATTAATTTCACCTAATTTTTCTTCCTTTTCTGCGCGCACAAGTGCTTTTAAAATTTGTGGATGATGCGTTTCTATTGTGTTTTCTTCATTTGCCAACAGTTCCTCGTAGAGCTTTTCTCCGGGTCTTAAACCAGATATTTTGATCTCAATATCTTTACCTAATTCTAAACCAGAAAGTTTGATCATTTTTTTTGCTAAATCGATAATTTTGACCGACTCACCCATATCGAAAACAAAAATTTCTCCACCTTGCCCCATACTTCCAGCTTCTAAAACTAACTGACATGCTTCGGGTATAGTCATAAAAAAACGTGTAATTCTTTCATCTGTAACAGTGATTGGTCCACCCTGCTCTATTTGTCTTCTAAACAAAGGAATAACAGAACCATTTGAACCTAAAACATTACCAAAACGCGTGGTAATAAATTGCGTATTTGACTTCTCATTTTTAATTTGTGCATAAATTTCTGCAATGCGTTTAGAAGCACCCATCACATTTGTTGGATTTACAGCTTTATCCGTAGAAATCATCACAAACTTCTCCACGTTTGTAGCACAGGCAGCGTCTACTAAGTTTTTTGTACCGTTTATATTTGTTAAAATAGCTTCAGAAGGGTTATCTTCCATTAACGGAACATGCTTGTAGGCTGCTGCATGAAACACAACATCAGGTTGATAGGTTTCAAAAACATTGTGTATGCGTTGCGTATTTCTAATATCACCAATTATTACATCAAAATCAAAGAAATCAAAATTCTGTTTCAATTCATTTTGCAAATCATACAACGGAGATTCTGCTTGATCTAATAAAATCAATTTTGCAGGTTGATAATTGGCTAAAATTCTAACCATTCCACTACCTATTGAACCTGCTGCACCAGTAATTAGGATCACTTTTCCTTTTAATTCGTCACTAATCTTATCCTCGTCGAGTTGAATTTCTTTTCTGCCTAGTAAATCCTCTATCTTTACCTTTTGAATTTGCTTAGCCGAGAATTCTCCATTTATCCAGCTTTTATGACTTGGAACAGAAACCACATTCACTCCTTTTTCTAAACAGGTTTCAATTATTTTTTTCTTGTTTTCTTTTTTAGCAGATTGAATTGCAATAATCACTTCATTCACTCCTTCTGAATCAATTAAATACTCAAGTTTTGAGCTATGCATAATTGTTGTTCCTTCGAGCCTGTTTCCCTTTAATTTTTTATTATCGTCAATAAACCCAACTATATCATATCCAATTCTTACATCTTTTTCAATTGTTCTCTTTGTGATTAAACCCGATACACCAGCGCCATATATTAATACTCTCTTTTTCGTTTCACTTCTTTTTATACTTTCTAAATAATAGAGCTTTACAATAAAACGAGCACCAATCATCAAGAAAGTTCCGATAAGAAATTCTGTAATTAAAACCGAAGTTGGAAAAAGAAAGTAGTCATCAATAAAAAAATAGCGAACCAAGCCTAAGGCGAAAAACAAAGAGGTACAAACTGCACCAGCAACCGTTATTCTTCTTACATCATAACTTGAAGTATGCCTTACCAAACCCTTATGAATTTGAAATAAGTAAAACACCGTTCCTTTTACAATAAAAAATACTGGAATTGAATACAAGATGATATTTAACTCTTTATAGAGCTTATCCTCACTTGTATAAACATCAAATCGAATCAAAAAGGCCAAAACGAGTGACAGGAAAGAGATTAACAAATCTGTTAAAATAATTATCCATCTTGGCGTGCTTGTACTCGGTAATTGCATAGCTTGAATTTCTGGGCGCAAATGTAAAAGTAAGCATTTACAAATAACTTGTAATTAGAAAGACTTTTTTCTGATTGCACTCTTTTAAAGTTTACTATTTTTGAAACGATAAAAAAACAAGGATGAAAAATACAGCGTTAACAAAAGTACACGAGCAGTTGGGAGCCAAGATGGTTCCTTTTGCAGGTTATAATATGCCTGTGCAATATGAAGGAGTAAAAGTTGAGCACGAAAAGGTAAGAACCGGTGTAGGTGTTTTTGATGTTTCGCACATGGGAGAATTTCTTATCTCTGGTCCGAATGCCCTAGATTTAATTCAAAAAATCTCTTCAAACGATGCAAGTAAGTTAGTTGTTAATCAAGCCCAGTATAGCTGTATGCCGAATGATAAAGGCGGGATTGTAGATGACTTGATTATTTACAAAATGAAGGAAGAACAATACCTATTAGTTGTAAATGCTTCAAACATAGAAAAAGATTGGAATTGGATCTCATCTCATAATTCAATGAATGCAGATATGAAGAATATTTCTGACGAGTATTCTCTTCTTGCGATTCAAGGACCTAAAGCTGCCGAAGCAATGCAATCTTTAACAGATGTAAATTTATCTGACATTAAGTTCTACACCTTTAATGTTGGTCCGTTTGCTGGAGTAGATAATGTAATTATTTCTGCAACTGGATATACAGGCTCTGGAGGCTTTGAAATTTACTGTAAAAACGACCAAGTAGAACAAGTTTGGAACAAGGTGTTTGAAGCAGGTAAAGATTGGGGAATTAAACCAATAGGCCTTGCAGCAAGAGATACTTTGCGTTTAGAAATGGGGTATTGTTTATACGGAAATGATATAGATGATACAACATCTCCACTCGAAGCTGGTTTAGGTTGGATTACTAAGTTTTCTAAAGACTTTATCAATGCCGATGCGCTTTTAAAACAGAAAGAAGAAGGAATCACAAAAAAATTAGTTGGTTTTAAAATGGTAGACCGCGGAATACCAAGACATGATTATGAAATTGTGAATACGTCTGGTGAAAACATAGGAAGAGTTACTTCTGGAACAATGGCTCCGTCTTTAAACGAAGGGATTGGTTTGGGATATGTTACAAAAGACCTTTCTGCTCCGGGTTCAGAAATTTATATTTCAGTAAGAAACAAACAATTAAAAGCTGAAGTTGTTAAACTTCCTTTTTACAAAGGATAATTTACCATGAAAAAAGCGATAGTTATTGGAGCTGGAGTAGCAGGATTAGGATCTTCTATACGGTTGGCAAAATTAGGGTATTCGGTTACCGTTTTTGATGCCAACCCTTTTGTAGGAGGGAAAATTAATAGCGAAAAGCGCAATGGCTATCGTTTTGATATGGGGCCTAGTGTATTTACTGGACCAAATTACGTGAAGGATCTTTACGATTTATGCGGAAAAGACTTTTCAAGTTTCGAGTATAAAAAATTAGAACATTCTTTCACCTACTTCTACCCTGATGGTCAGCAATTCACAGTACCTGCAGAAAGAGAAGCGCAACTAAACGTACTAGCAAAAGAACTAAATGAGGACAAAAAGGTTTTAGGGAAATACCTAGATAAATCGAAAAAAAACTACAACTTAATTGCTCCATTATTTATAGAAAGTTCTTTACACAAATGGAAACATCTTCTTAAGAAAAGTTTGTTTAGTGCCCTAGCGCACTTACCAAGTTACAAACTTGGAAAAACAATGCACGAAGAAAATGAACGCTTTTTTAAAAACAAAAAAACGGTTCAGTTCTTTGATCGATTTGCAACATACAACGGGAGTAATCCTTACGAAGCTCCGGCAATGTTGAACATGATTGCACACCTAGAATTAAATGAAGGTGCGTTTTTACCAAAAAATGGCATGGTCCAAATTCCAGAGTCTTTAAAAGCTCTTGCCGAAGAACAAGGCGTTGTGTTTAATTTAGGTGAAAAAGTAGAAGAGATTGTTGTTGAAAACAATGCTGTTACAGGAGTAAAAACCAGTAAGGGAAATTATAATGCCGACGTTGTTTACAGTAATATGGACGTAGCCTTTACCTATGAAAAGCTAATACCTAAGGCTGAACAACCTACGAAAGTTTTAGAGCAAGAAAAATCGTCGAGTGCAATTGTATTCTATTTTGGTATAAAAAAATCATTTTCTCAATTGGGCGTTCATAATATCTTTTTTAGCGAAAACTACGAAGAAGAGTTTGATAGTATTTTTGAGAAGCATGAGCTTTATCACGATCCGACTATTTATGTAAACATTACGAGTAAAGAAGTTAAAACCGACGCACCAGATGGCTGCGAAAATTGGTTTGTTATGATTAACTCTAGCGTAGATAAAAACACAGATTGGGAAACAACCACCGCTAATGCAAGAGAGATACTTCTAACGAAACTATCTAAACACCTTAACACAAATATTGAAGTTTTAATTGAAACAGAAGATGTTATGAATCCTGAGATTATTGAACGAAAATATAGCGGAAAGCAAGGTTCAATTTACGGGAATGCTTCTAATAACAAATACGCTGCGTTTTACAGACATGCCAATTTCTCTAAGAAAATAAACGGATTATATTTTGTAGGTGTAACCGTACATCCTGGAGGTGGAATTCCATTAGCGCTTAACTCTGCCAAAATTGCTACGCAGTGTTTACAAGAAGATTTAAACTAGAATGAAAAACTATTACTCTATTTTAGGAATCGATTATACTACAACTGAAAGTGAACTTTTAACAAAACTTGAACACCTATTATTCGTCGAACACCCTAACCTTAGAAAAACTCAAAACGATGCGCGAGTAGAATATTCTGAACAAATAGAAGCTTTGTTACTTTTAAGTAAGTCTGATGTGAGAAGAAAGTATGACCTTCTTCTAAAACACAAAAACAATACAGAAGTGAGACATTCAGTTAAATACAAAACATTTACAGAAATTATTGCAAAGATTGAGCAAGACTGTAAAAATGAGTGTGAAGAAATACTGTGTATGTCACCCCAAGAAATAAAAGCTTATTACAAAAATAAGTCTTAAACTTTTGGTGCCTTAATTCCGTTTTCAGGATTTCGACCTTTAAATTGACTCAACTGTTTTTTTATATACTTTATGTCTGCATCCACATTCCCAGTTGGTTCGAAACGCTCTAAAAATCCACCAATTTTCTTTTCATAGTCTATGTATCCCAAATAGATAGGCACTTTTGCATTTTGCGCAATGTAATAAAACCCTTTTTTCCACTTATCGTTATAACTGCGTGTACCTTCTGGTGTAAAGACCATAAACATAGAAGTAGATTGGTCAAAAATATCTGTTGCCAACTGTGTTAAATTATTGTTCTTTTTTCTATCTACAGGAATTCCGCCGAGCGCTTTTAAAATAATCCCAAGAGGAAAGAAAAAGAGGTCTTTTTTAATTAAAAATTTTGGTTTTACTCCGTAAGAATTAAAGGCCATTCTCCCTAAAATAAAATCCCAATTTGATGTATGTGGTCCCATACAAACCACACATTTCTCTACTCCTTTTGGCGCGTGTGGATCAATTTTCCAACCAAACAACTTTAAAATTCCTTTTGAAAATCCCATGTCGTAAAATTAAACATAAAAAAATAGTAAAAACAAAAATAGAGTATACGCAATTTAATATTTACTTTCGTTTTGAAATGCATACTACCAGATATAAAAAACTTGTAAATACACTATTGCTACTCGCCTGCTTATGGCTCTTGTACTTTTGTATTCGTTTTATTAAGATAGACAATAATCAAACGCTAGAAAACTATCTTCCCACCAATTCAGAACTTGTAGTAAAGATTAAATCTAAGGCAGTTTTAAAACTTTTCTTAAGCGACATTCTTTACCAAAACAAATTTGATAGAAAATCCATTAGTAAATTTGACATAGATACCAAGAACACAAGCAATAAAAGTTCTGGTATAGATATAGAAAAAAATGTACTCTTTTTTTATGAAAAATGGGAAAAGAAAGATATTATTGGCGTTTTTGTGCATGTTTTTAGTAAAGAAAAATTTCTTGAGTTAAATAAAAACAAAAATATTTTCACAAGCGTAAATGGAGAAATTGGCTGTTTACTTCGTGTTTTCTCCGAAGAGGATATAAATACAGACGCTCTTGAAAAATACGCAATCGACTTACTGAAGTCTAACCGAGATAAATCCTACGCTAAGCTTAATTTACAAAAATTAGGTACATCGAATAGTATGATAGATATATACTATTCAGGCAATCAAAGCTCACTTTTAAACAACCTACTCTTACAAGTATCTGTAGAAAAAAACACAATTAACCTAGATGGAAAAGCAACCCTCAATCCTGCATTAGAAAAAGATAGTTTACCCAACTATTTTGTGCGTAATCGCAATCAAGAATACCTTGCTTTAAATATGGGCAGACTACCAGATACGCTAAACTACTATCTTGACGCAGTTTTAAAAGAAATTCATCTTAATCTTCCTAAGATTAAAAAACAAAATATTCTTTTTTATGGTATAGGATTGGATAATATTAAAGGTAAGATGTCTATTCAACCCTATTTTGATGCTGTATTTAAGTTTGAAGACACCTTATCGATCTCGAATAAAATTGCCAAGGTAAGTGAGTTAGATAGCAGTATTGCAAGCATCACAAAAGACACCATTACCTTAGGCGGAACGCATTACTATTTCAAACAACTTAGTGCACAAGATGTATATGTAGGTACTACTCCACAACCTAAGATATATACTATGCCCACACCACCTATATTTTACTTAAGGGGAAGACCTGAAAGCATTTTAAACATAGATGGAAATAGTTGGATAGCGGATATCGCACGTGCTATACCTCAAATTAGAAATTCAAGAGATTTTCTAAAAGAAATAAAAAACTTTGAAATTGAGGCTTACGGCAACAAAGATTTAAGTGTAGATATACGAGGTAAAATTGACTTTAAAGCCGAGGAGTTTGTTACTTTAAAGGTTATCGACTATATACTTTCTTTTATTAAAGCTCCTACCTTAAAAGACGATTAAAACTGGTTTTGCAACTGCATAAAGTAGCTTGGCGCGCCTAACAATCTAGAACCATACCATGAAAAAAACTCTCCATCTACAAGTAGAATACGGGCATTAGGATAAAGCAATTGATATTTTTCTATGTGCTTTTCTTTAAAAGGAAATGGCTCTGAGCTTAAGAAAATAAAGTCTGGTTCAATAGAAATATCCTCGTTTATTTCTGGATATCGCGTTTGCTCTCCTAAACTATTTTTCATCTTAAAAACATCCGTTAAAAGATGATTAATGAAGGTTTGTTTTCCAACTCCTAATGTTGGATTTTCCCAAATTAAATAAAGAAAAGTTTTGTTAAAAAAATGAGGTGTAAAAGCTTTAAAGTTTTCCTTAATGGTATGAATACATGCTTCTGCTTTATTTACTTCACCACAAATTTCTCCGAGCTTCGACATCATATCAAAAGCATTCGGTAAAGTGTAAATATCACTCATCCAAATAGGTGCTATTCTTTCTAGCACTTCTATATTTTCTTTTTGATTTTCTTCTTTGTTACCAATAATTAAATCTGGCTTAAGCGCTGCAATTTTATCTACATTGGCATCTTTTGTACCGCCAATCCTTTGCTTTGATTTAAACCATTTAGCTGGATGAATGCAAAATTTAGTTATACCTACGGTTTCACTTTCTAAACCTAGTGTATAGAGAAACTCTGTTTGCGAGGGAACTAATGAAACAATGCGTTGAGGAGGGAAATTAACCTCAACTTTTCTATTCATCTGATCAACAAACACTTTTTTTTTCATCGTTTTTGGTATAAAAAAAAGGATTAATCTTAACAATTAATCCTTTTTCCAAATTATTCAATTAAGCAATTGCTGCTATAATATCGTAACGCGTAATGATGTGGTGCTTTCCATTTTCGAGCTCAACCAATACGGCAGGTACATCTTTATTTATAAGTTGTGAGACAGCTTCTATCTTTGTATTAAATTTCACTATTGGTAAAGGCGGACTCATTACACTATTGAGTGCTTTATCACCCATTTTGGGGTTATCTACCAATAATTCAAAAAGCGCCTTATCATCTACCATTCCTGCAAACTCTCCATTTCTGGTAACTGGAATTTGAGAGATTTTGTATTGTCTCATTTTAGCAACGGCATGCGAAACTAATTCTTCGCTACCCAAGTGCACAAGCGGTTTATCTGCATGAGCTGCAATTAAAGCTCCAGCTGTTTTATGTTTTTCTTCGAGAAATCCTCTTTCTCTCATCCAATCATCATTATACATTTTTCCCACATATCTTGATCCATGATCGTGGAAAAGAACAACAACAACATCGTCTTCTTTTAATTGGTCTTTTAACTGTAATAAGCCTTTAACAGCAGCTCCACCCGAATTTCCGATAAAAATACCTTCTTCTCTAGATACTTTTCTAGTCCAAATAGCAGCATCTTTATCTGTCACCTTTTCAAAATGATCAATTACAGAAAAATCTACGTTTTTAGGCAAAATATCTTCTCCGATTCCTTCAGTGATATATGGATAAATTTCGTTTTCATCAAAAATTCCTGTTTCGTGGTATTTTTTAAAAACAGAACCATATGTATCTATTCCCCAAATTTTAATATTCGGATTTTTTTCTTTTAAGTATTTACCTGTTCCAGAAATTGTACCTCCTGTTCCTACTCCAACAATAAAATGTGTTATTTTTCCTTCTGTCTGCTCCCAAATCTCTGGTCCAGTTTGCTCATAATGTGCAATTGCATTTGACGGATTATCGTATTGATTCACATACCAAGAATTAGGTGTTTCTTCTGCTAAACGCTTCGAAACAGAGTAATAAGAACGTGGATCATCTGGTTCAACATCTGTTGGGCAAACCACTACTTCTGCTCCAACGGCACGCAAAATATCCATTTTCTCTTTACTTTGCTTATCTGAAAGAACGCAAACTAATTTATATCCTTTAATAATAGCTGCAAGGGCTAATCCCATACCGGTATTTCCTGAAGTTCCTTCAATTATAGTTCCTCCTGGCTTAATTCTTCCATCAGCTTCCGCATCTTCAACCATTTTCAGCGCCATTCTATCTTTGATAGAGTTTCCTGGATTGGTTGTTTCAACTTTTGCAAGCACCGTAGCTTTGATATCTTCAATTACCTTGTGCATCTTTACCAAAGGTGTATTCCCGATGGTTTCTAATATATTATTGTAGTATTTCATTTCTCTTTATTATGCTTTTACAAAGGTAATAAGTTGAATCGGCTATAAAAATGTTTAAGCATTAAATAATAAGAAAGAGAGTCATCGCGACTATCTGTTAAGGTCTGCCATAAATACACAACAAATTATCGAACATAAACAGCACTGCTCAGAAAAAATTAAACCAAAAAGAAAATAAGCCCAATTATTTTCGGTTAATTATTTTATAAAACCATTCTTTTTGAGCCATCACAATATTTAAGAAAACACCGTCAATAATTAAATCATTTTGATCTATCCAAGTATCAATTTCTTCAAAAATGGCATTATCTGTATTGTTTATTCCTTTGTAATAATGAGGAATGAGTTCAAAAAACTCTAAAATTTCAAGAAACTTAAGTGTAACGTAGGCATTTTTGGGATCAAGCTGACTATAATACATTTTCACATTCGCTTTCTCCGATGCCATATTCCATTTATACAACTCGTCAAAGGCTACAATCCAATTTAAACTTGCGTCTTTGTCTGGAGTATTATTATACTCTTCAACGGCTAAATCCCACAATTCTAAAATAGCTTGTGGAGAATCTAAATTGGAAAAAACTTCATCTAAATAGGGGTTTTCTTGCATCTTACAAAGGTATGGAATAGAATAAAATGACAAAACATATGTTACCGTTTTATTGCTATAAACCTAAACCCTGTAAATGGAGATGGGCCAGTATATTCTTCTTGTTCTGTGATGAGTAATTTTTGTGAATAACTTAACCAAGAACCACCTTTACATAATTTTTCTTGTACCATCTCGTTTACATTACCTGCCATATTATACACACCCATATCATTTGGAAAAAAGGTGTTTGAAGGGCATGTAAATTCAAAACCATCTATTGCTTTTTGACTAAAATAAACTCCTTTACGATTCTCAATTAGCGATTGAGTTGTATTCAAGAAGTATTCGAACCGCTCCTCTACTGGATGAAAGTTTGCTAGGAAATGACCTTTTGAATTTCGAATATACGGTCCGCCCCAAGGATAAGGCGCACTTTTTAAAGTTCCTCTTGCTGCATTTTCCCATTGTTGTTTTGTTGGAAGCTGAATTATAAGAGAAGTATATTTCTTTTTATTGAACTTGTTGTATTTCGCTGTAAGCCATTGACAAAAATCTACTGCATCATCGTACGTTATATTCACCACTGGATAATTAGAAAAATAACTGTGAGAACTGTAATTGTTTACTAAATGTTGGCTATAATCAGAGAAAAGTTCCCAGTTTTCATCTCTTGGCTTTCTTGAATTATTTTCTCTCGTGAAATAACTGTAGAGCTGATTGGTTACCTCAATTTTTGAAACAAGGATAGAATCGTTCAAGTTTAGAAGTAACTCTTCAATCATTTTAGGAGATAACTCTTCCTTATTTTTATTCAATTCTTTGAAGCGAACAACCTCTATCACATACCTAAAACCAACTAATGAAGAAACCAATTCTTTTTCTAGAAATTCAGTAGAAGCTTCAATTTCTAAAGAAGGCAAATATGATCTCCAGTTTCCACCGATAGCATATGTTTTATCTACAAGTAATTCAGACACATTTCCACTCATATTGAAAAGTCCGAAATTATTAGGCCAATACGACTGAACGGGAGCTGTGACGTCAGCACCATCATTAATGCTACCCGCAACACCCATAAAATCTCCTTTACCTCTTACATAGTTTCCTTTAATCTGCCCTTCAAACTTTTTTAAAGAAGACCTCGGCGTATTGCCTGTCCAGCCAAAAATTGCATTTGGATCTCCAGCTCTAGCAGCCATTTTCCATTCATGTTCTGTTGGAAGTCGAACCAAAACTTCTAGTACTGGATGCTTTTCATCTTTTTGATAATAACTATTTAGTCGATTTGTTAACCAACTGCAATAAGCCATCGCTTTCTTTTTGGAAACTCCAACTACAGGATAATTTCTATAGGCAGGATGTGTAAAATAATACTCTGCGTATTTTGCATTTCCAAATTTACCTAACCAAACAGTTGTGTCTGGATAGACATCTTCCACACCTTCTTTAGGCTTATTATTTTCTAGATAATTTAAAAATTCTTGATATTGAAAATTACTCACTTCTGTTTTTGCCATCCAAAGAATAGAATTACGAATAGATTCACAGTTGAATAGTGTAGCTTTTTTCATTTCTTGACTAAAAGGAAATAAGGCACTTACAAGAGTTAAGAGGAGTAGAATATATTTCATATAAAAATTATTTACCCCATAACGTAAAAATGAATAATTGTTACAAAAAAGGAGTGCACAGAACACTCCTTTTTTAACTTTAGATGAATTGCTTTATTCTCCTATAGCATTTGTATCTTCTGGCTCTATCTCTTCCACTTTATTTAGTTTACTTAGCATCATTCGTGTACGCGTGCCTACTAACTTCTCTAAATCTGTACTTGCTGCATTCAATTTATTTTGTGTTTTTTCCAATACATCGCCAAAAGTTTTAAACTCTTTTTTTACGGTATTTAGAACACCCCAAACCTCAGAACTGCGTTTCTGTATAGCTAATGTTTTAAAACCAAGTTGCAAACTGTTTAAAATTGCAGATAAGGTAGTTGGACCTGTTAGAATAACTTTAAACTTTCTTTGTATTTCTTCTAACAAACCAGGATGTCTGGTTATTTCAGCAAATAAACCTTCAATGGGTAAAAACAATATTGCAAAATCTGTTGTATTAGGTGGATCCACGTATTTCTCGTGTATTTCTTTTGCGGATCGTTTGACACTGTTTAATAAATTTTTAGTTTGCTCTTGCACACCTAGTGCGTCACCTAACTCATAAGCATCTTGTAGGCGAATAAAATCTTCTTGCGGAAACTTTGCGTCGATTGGTAAGAAAACCGTTTTATTTGTAGACTTACCTGGTAATTTTACTGCAAACTCCACCCTATCATTTGTTGCCTTTTTGGTTGCAACATTTGCTTCGTATTGTTCTGGAGATAAAATTTGTTCTAAAATATTACCCAATTGAATTTCTCCTAAAACACCACGTGTTTTAACGTTTGAAAGCACTTTTTTCAAATCACCTACTCCTGTTGCAAGCGTTTGCATTTCTCCCAATCCTTTTTGGACAGCTTCTAGTTTATCACTTACTAATTTAAACGATTGTCCTAGTCGATCTTCCAAAGTCTTATGTAACTTTTCATCAACCGTTTCTCTCATTTTTTCTAGCTTTAGCTCTGTAGCAACGATGAGTTCTTTCTGTTTCAACTCCATTTCTGCAAATTTTTGCTTTTGCAGCGAATTAAAATCGTTTACATTCTTCTCAAAGCTATTCTTAAAATCATTGAGTCCTTTTCTTAGTTCTGCTCTATTTTCCGCTGCTTGTATTGCACTATTTTCTTGGTTTTTAAGAAAGTAATTAGCTATAGCAACTTCTTCTTTTTGAGAGCGCTTTAATAATTTTTCGTTTAAGGCATTGTTATCGGCTTGAAGTTGTGCTAACCTTTGGTTTAAAACTGTATTTGTCTCATTCAGTTTTAGCTCAATTTCTGACCTAATCTCTTTTACATTATTTCTATTATTTTCAGAAATTCTGTCAGAAAAGCTTAAAAAATCGGGTTGAATTTGTTTGTTGTTTAAAACAAAAGCAAAAAGAGCAAGGTTAATGACCAATACTAGAATAACGAGCAATGTTTGTATCTCCATAAAACGAAGATAAGAACTATGTACGTAATTTTTTTACGAACTTAAAAACGAGCTTCTACTCGCGTTAAGACATTAAAAGTTAAAGAGTACATAATCTAACTTCAACATTTGCGTTTTAGCTTTTTTAAGAGATTCCAAATATTTCAATTGAGCATCTATGTACTTAACCTCTCTAGAATTAACCATAAAAACAGTACTTTCTCCTACTAAAAATTCAGTATTTTCTGCATCGAGTAAAGAAGAATAGTCACGCATTAATCTACTATAATTACCTGATTGAATAACTGCATTGGAGTAATTATTCTTAGCAATATTAACTTTAGTCTCTACATTCTCTTTTTGAAAAGCAAACTCTAGTTCAGTATCTATAATCTTAATACGGTTTAAATTAAGTTCGGCTCTTTCTTTTCTTAAAAACAAGGGAATTTCAAAATTAATTCCCCATTTATAGTCTGTAAAATTATACTCTCCTAATGTTTCTGCACCGCTGTTTCCTGCTAGTGCGTTATAATTTAGTGTTAGCTCTGGCTTTAATTGATCACGTCTGTAACGTTGTTCTATATCTAAAATTTCTAGCTTATTTTCTATTAACTGAAAATAGGTATGGTTTTGAAGCGTACTATCAATTACTCTCTCATTTAGACCTGGAAAAGCTACATCTTCTTTCGCTATGGGAATGGTAAGCGAATCAATTTCCATGGGAATACTTCCGTCTAACCACAAAAATACGTTCAATTGCTCACTTGCATTCTGAAAACTAGTTAGTGCTTCTTGGTATCCAACTTGTCTATTCTGAACAATTAATCCAGCTTCAAGTGTATCAATAAAAGCCATCTCTCCTAGTTCGGCATTAATAATTACACCATCCAATCTAAACTGAGCCAAAGCAATTGCTTCTTCAAATGTTTTAAATTGGTGATAAGACTCAAACCAGCTCCAATAAGCAGATCCAGCATTAAAAACAAGCTCACTTAATTGCATATTTCTTTCTAGTTCTGAACTTTCTAGAAGAATTTTTGCTTGTTTAATAGCCGTCCTTCGCTCATCGATAAACAATCCTTTTCCTAGCGGAACCTCTACACCTGCGTACCACAAACCGGCATCTGGTGTTCTGTTTTGATTACTAAGAAAAACACCTTCATTTTGTTCAATACCTGCTATGATATCTATACCTATCCAAGTTGGAACTTTTAATCCAGCATCAATTAAACTGTAATACTTTTTATCTTCAAAATACTTCTGATTAGCATCAGCGAATAACTTCGGATCTAAAGAACCTTTCGATTTTTGTTGATAGCGTTCTGCAATTTGCAACTTCAACTCTGCTTGCTGTGCAATAGGATGATTGGCAAGTACTATTGCAATATACTCATTATAAGGCAACACTTTTTCTTCTTGTGCAAGAGCAAGAGAAAAAACAAAGGAAAGCGTTAAAAGAAAAACTATTCTCATTACTTTTTAGCGTCTTTATTGTCCGACTTCTTATTATTTTTCTTGTAATAATCTGGCGGAAATCCATTAATTTTTCGCCATAGTTCGTACCAAATTGGAACATCCTTAAGCAAAAGTAAATTAGTAGATCCTGTACCTACTCTTAGTTCTCTTGGCCATTTAAATTCAGATTCATCTGCCCTAACCATTACCCTAAACTTTCCGTTATCGCTTATAAAGTTATCAATCGCAACCACTCTTCCATCGTAGGTACCATAACTTGTATTTGGCCAACCTGAAAAAACAATTGCTGGCCAACCGTCAAACTGAATTTTAACTAATTGTCCTACTTCCAACAAAGGCAAATCAATAGGTTCCACGAACATTTCAATGGCTAATTGAAAGTCTGCCGGCATAATACTCACAATTGGTTCTCCTTCTTTAATTGTTTCACCTAAACCAGATTGTATTGCTTTTGTAATATAACCATCTTGTGATGCAAGCACGTAGTACATATTGGATCGCAAAGAATAATTCATGTATTGATTTTGCAATTTTGTAACGTCTAACTCCGCATTGTACATATTAGATAAGGAAGCATATTTTTCAGATTCAGCTTTAGCTAAGTCATCTTGTAACTTGGTTTTAATGGAAAGAATCTCCGTTTCTGCGTTGATTACTTCGCTTCTGGCATTTAACAAATAATTACGTTTTGCGTTCATTTCAGCTTCAGATTTTTGGAGAGTAAGTCTTCTTTTCTCTAAATCTGTTTTCGACTTCAATCCGTCTTCATACAGCTCTAACATACGGTTAAACTGAGCAACGGCAACTTCGTTATTGATTTGGGCAGCTATATAGTCTGCACTATCCGCGCTTACTTTCGCCTTAGATTGCTGAAGTTTAATTCTGGCCTGAGAAACTTTAAGTTCTGCAGTAGCTAACAAGGCATCAATCTGATTATCTAGTGCTTTTACTTTACCGGAATACGAATCTACTACGCTTTCTTTCGACTTTATTTGGTTACCTGTATTCTCAACCAAGTTTGGATCTAGGTATTCATTTTTGATCTCTGAAAGAAACATAATTGTATCTCCTTTTCTTACAGAGTCTCCTTCTCTTACGAACCATTTTTCAATTTTACCTGCAATTAAAGAGTGAATTGTGTTTGGTCTTTGGTCTGGCTTCAAAGTAGTTACTTGTCCACCAGAACGAATATTTTGTGTCCACGGTAAAAAACAGAAAATGAAGAAAATAGACAGAATAGCGAGTATAACATTTCGGAAAACTTTTCCAGACTTTTTATTCTCAACTCTGCATAAAGAACTTAATTCATTTCTTTCTACTTTGTCTTTTATACTTTGAGATGATATGTTAAGCATTGTTTGAAATTTTACCGTTAACAATTTCCACAACTCTATCTACTTTTTGCATAAAGTACTCATCGGTTGAGACCGCAATAAGTGTCCACGGTTGTTTTTTATCTACTAAATAATCAATAATTGCTGTTCTATCCGCACTATTGATATCATGCATTGCATCTTTGAGCAATAATAATTTGGGCTTATGTACAACACTTCTTGCAATAAGTATCTTTTTAACCGTACTCTCTGAAATTTGATTACCTCCAGGTAAAATTGAAGTATTTAACCCAAATTCTGTAGTATTAATGTATGAACGTAGTCCGAGTGCATCTACCACCTCATTAATATGCTCGAGAGTAATTCCTGGTCTACCCAGCGTAATATTATCCAAGATTGTACCTTCAAAAAGCTGTTCTTGATCCATACAATCACCAGTTACTGATCGTAAAGATTCTCTTTTAATTTCGTTTAAAGCAGAACCGTTAAACCTGAGATTCCCTGTATCGAAATTGAAAAGTCCGGAAATAATATTTAAAAGAGAGTGTTTTCCTGAACCATTTCTACCTTGCAGTAAAATGCGCTCTCCAGAAGCGATGGTTAGGTTAAGGTTTTTAAAGAGCGGATCTATTCTATTTGGGTAGGAGAAACATAATTCTTCTATATCTACGCGCATTGGTTTATCCTGAAAATTAACAACTAACCCTTTCTCATCGTAATTTTCTAGCTCTAAATCGGTCACTTTAGAAATTTTATCAATACCTGTTAAGACATCGTATATAGTTTCCATACTCATGATTAATTTTTCTACAGAGCTAATAATCAGTAAAATGATAATTTCAGAAGCAACAAACTGTCCAACATTCATTTCCTGCTCCATTACTAAAAATCCACCAATAATAAGCAGACCTGCAACAACGGCCACCTTAAAAATTACCATTAACCAATACTGACTTAATAAAATTTTAAAGTGTTTTTCTCTAGCGTTTAAATAACCTCCTGTATAGTCGTTTGCTTTGTCTAAGGCTAAATCTGTTTTACCTGCTAATTTGAATGTAGTGCTTGTTCTAGCAAGTTCTTGTATCCAATAGGCAACTTTATATTTAAAATTAGATTCTTCTATACTTGTTGCAACTCCTCTGTTTAGCGTTAACCTAAAAATAAGTAAAACTGAAACCACTAGTACAAGGCTAAAAAACAAGAAAAAACTATGATAAAAGGAAAGTAAAAGTAAACCAAAAATAATTTGAAGGATCGCTGAAGAAAAGTCGATTAGCATTTTAGATAGACCTTTCTGAACTGTAATCGTATCAAAGAAACGGTTTACCAATTCTGGGGCATGGTAATTATAAAGTGCTTCTAGTTTAACACGCGGTATTCTGTATACGAATTCGATGGATGCACGTGTAAAAATCTTTTGCTGTAAATTCTCCGTAATCTTTAATTGATTGATTTGCAGAGCACCCGCAAGCGCTATACCAATTAATACAATAATAATGAGAATAATCCATGACGTACTTATTGCTCCACCTTGGATAAAGTTAATAATTGCCTGTATACCTAAAGGTAAAGACAAGTTGATTAATCCAGCAAAAATAGCGTAGACATAAATATTAGTAATTTCTTTTTTATCTGGTTTTAATAAGAGCCAAAACCTCTTGAGTGGTGTAATTGCAGCTTTTCCTTGTGCCATGTTAATCTAAAATTGTTTTTAATACCATGTTTGAATAAAATTCTACTATTGCGTCTTCACCTTTCACAACATCTGTGAGTTTAGGTAAGTTGGCTGCAAAAAAGCGTTGATGCCTTGCGCCTTCTATCATTGAGGTTACCAACATATGCGGATACATAAAGTTTTTATTACAATCTAATATCAATTGAGAAACTCTTTCTACTAATTCCTTGAAAGGTAAGTAAAAACCTTCTTTATTTTCCTTTTCTACCTCTTTAATAAAATATATTTTTGAGGCATTCTGAATCACGATTTCATTTAATAGTTTTTCATTGATATGTGTAAAGTTAGAATCTTGCTTTATATCTTCTGTTAAAATACGTATTGCTTTCTTTAACCTTACAACACTATCTTCTATATTGTTTGTTCCAAATACTAACCTGTACTCCATCCAGCGCCAATACCAAACAACCAAATACACCAATAAATTGTGTTTACTTTCAAAATACCTGTAGATAGAAGCTTCAGTTGAGTTAATTTGAACGGCAAGCTTTTTAAAGGTAAAGGCTTCAAAGCCTATTTCGGCAATTAAAGAAATTGCACCAGTAATTATTCGCTTGCCCAATTCACTAGAATCAGGATCTTTTAGAAAAATACTTCTGTTTATTTCTAATTTGATATTTGATAAATAAGTATCCATATATACATTAAAAATGCAAATATAATAGTATTACTATCACTTCAGCGTTTTTAACAAACTTTTATAATTTAAAACAAAAAAAAGGTTAGTCGAACAACTAACCTTCTAACCCTTTAGTAGTATGTTAATGTATGTGTGATAAAAACTCTTTCCACTTTTCTTCTTGTAAAAATACTCCACCAGCTTCCATAGTAACTGTAGAACTCGTTGTATCTTCAACTCCTCTAGACGAAACGCACAAGTGTTTTGCATCAATTAAGATAGCTACATCTTCTGTTTCAAGAGCAGTTTTCAATTCATTTAAAATTTGAATTGTCATTCTCTCTTGAACTTGCGGACGTTTTGCAAAATAATTCACAATTCTATGAATCTTAGACAACCCAATCACTTTACCTGATGAAATGTAAGCAACATGCACTCTACCCATGATAGGTACAAAGTGATGTTCACAATTTGAAAAGAAAGAAATATTCTTTTCTACCAACATCTTACCGTATTGATATTTGTTGTCGAAAAGCGCATAACGCGGTTTATTTTCTGGATTTAATCCTTGAAAAATTTCTTTAACATACATTTTAGCAACACGATAAGGCGTACCTTTTAAACTATCGTCTTCTAAATCTAACCCTAGAATATCCATAATTTCTCTGAAATGATCTTGGATTAATTCTATTTTTTCATCGTCTGATTTATCAAACGCACCTTTACGCATTGGGGTTTCAATATTCGTAAAAGAATGGTCATCACCAATTGTTTCGTGATACCTATTTCCATTAGTCTGTTTTACTTCCATAGTAATATTAACAGCAATAGTAGTATTTTGTTTAGCTTTATCTGTAAAAAGTTAAACAGTATTGACTTCTAGGTTACTTTTTCACATAATCAGTAATCAATACAATTTTTTGTCCATCTACTTTTCCTTCGATGTATTTCTCATTATCCATATCTAAAGAAATATTTCTAACAGCCGTTCCTCTTTTAGCTGTAAAATTTGCACCTTTTACTTTTAAATCCTTTATCAGAACAACCGAATCGCCTACTTGCAAAGCTACACCATTCGCATCTAAATGTTTTGGTATATCTGAGCGCTCTAAACCTTCTTTCGCCCAGGTTTCCAAGTCTTCCTCTATATAGAACATTTCTAACAAATCATTGGCCCACACTTCAGACTTCAAATCATGTAAGATTCGATAACTCATCACTTTAATTGCATCTAACTCGCTCCACATCGCATCACTTAGAAACCTCCAGTGATGCTCGTCATATTCTTTTGACTCAATTTGACTTTTACATGTTGAACATAAATGCAAAAGGTCTTCAATATTATTTCCTGATTTTGGAGCTACAATATATAGCGCTAATGGCAATGACTGCGAAGAACAAAACTCGCATTGATTTAAACTTCTTTTTGCTACTTCTTTTTCTAAACTCATGCTTTTAATAAAGAGCAAAGGTACAATTCGACAAACAATTTTGTCTTTAAATAGACATATTTTTACGAAAATGAGATTTCAGGAGTGCGTACGTGTTCTAGCCAGACTTCTGCTGTTTCTTCGCAATTGAAGAAAGAAACCATAATGCCTTTAGAAAAACAGATTTGTTCTATAAATCTCATCTGTAAGTTAGATTCAGTTTCTGGATGAAATAACGCAACTTTAAAAGCAAAAGGAACAGCATGAAAAACATCGTTTATGAGCGCTACTAAATTAAAATCTGCATTCTCTAAAATGAGTCCTGAAGGTTCAATAACCAACCAACCTTTATCTTGATCAAAATCTACATCTGTATGCAGCTCAAAATGCTTTCGCTTTACATAAGTAGTATCTCCATCACTAATAATATTCATTTTAAACTTCGTGTCAACGTGCGCTTTTAAATGATTATTGATCGTTTCAAAACCTCCATTGGCATAATTTATAAATGTTTCTACATCTAAATTATTACTTTCGTTAAGCTTATGGACATCTAAATTCTGAAGAGCAATCTTTTCTATACTTAAGTTTAATGGCTCAGTGCTTTTACTTGTATCTGCCGTTTTTAGTGCGTTTGTGAGATTTAAACTACCATCTGTATGCTGTATGATATTAAAAAACCCATCTTCTACGGTTAATGCTTTTACAATGATATTACCAGACAATAAATCCCAGAGATTAAAACCAGCATAAATATCTTTTACATTGAGAATAGACTGGGTTGTATCATCTTTATTTTCAAACACTTTAACCTCATCTACTTTTATAGAAATCAGTGGGAAATTTTCAAAAGGTGCTAGATGACTCTCACCTACTTCTATTTTTCCTTGAAAGGTTTGGTTAGCCGAGTTTATTTGTGCTTGAACGATAGCATCTTGTTTGAAATAAACAATAGTGATTAAAAGTGAAAAAATTAAAACGGGCAGCGCAACAAGAAAGAAAACCAATCTTTTCCAAAATTTCTTTCGCTTGTAGAAGGGGTTTTTCATAGTTAATTAGTTAAAATATAGACTTCCATTCACCTTTTTATCAACGGTTTAATAAGATGTTCTAAACCATTTACTTTAATATCGTAAATCATTTGCATTTGATCTCCTAACTTACCTTTTGGAAAACCTTTATTTCTATACCAAACGATATAGAACTCGGGTAAATCAATCAAAAAACGCCCTTTGTATTTTCCAAAGGGCATTTTCATGTTTGCTAATTTTATAAGTTCTTCGCGTTGATCTTGGATCATTTTTTTGGTATTCTTTCTAATGTTGCCAATAGATATTTCCAATACTTTTGAACTGAAGAAATTTGTACACACTCGTCTGGTGAATGCGCATGTCTAATATTTGGACCAAAAGAAATCATATCACAATTTGGTAAATGTTTCTTTAAAATTCCGCATTCTAAACCAGCATGACACGCTTTAACCTGCGGTTCTTCGTTGAAAAGTTCTTTATACAAGTCTTCCATTACATTTAAGATAGCCGAATCTTTGTTAGGTTGCCATCCTGGATAATCTCCATTTTGAACCACTTTTGCTCCTAATAATTGAAATGCCGACTTCACAGTATTCGCTACATCGTCTTTTGTAGATTCTACCGAAGATCTTTGTAAAGATTGTGTTTCGAAAATTCCATTTTTAACAATAACTCTTGCTAAAGAAGAAGAAGTTTCTACCAAACCTTCAATATCCGGACTCATTCTAAAAACTCCGTTTGGCACAGCATAAATCGTTTGTAAGATTTTCATCTTATCCTCTGGATTTATTATTTGTTCTGGAACATCAGCTTCTGCAATTGTCCAAGTCATTTCCTTTTCTAACGAAATAAACTCAGTCTTTAATGCAACCGTTTTTTCTTCAAAATAATGTAAAAAGTTATCTTTCTCTGCACTTGGGACAGTGATTAATGCTGTTGATTCTCTTGGAATTGCATTTCTTAAACTTCCGCCATCTAAAGAAGAAAGTCCAAATTGAATATCGCAATCATACAAGAAGCGATTCATTAATTTATTGGCATTTGCTCTTCCTTTATCGATATCCATACCTGAGTGTCCGCCCATTAAACCTCTAAGCTTAATTTCAAACGCTACGCTACCGCCTGGAGTAGTAACTAATTTATAATTGTACGAAGTATTTGTATCTATACCTCCAGCACAACCAATGCTTAATTCATCATCATCTTCTGTATCTAAATTGAGTAAGATAGTACCCTCAAAATTAGACGGATCTAATTCCATTGCACCTGTCATACCTGTTTCTTCGTCAATCGTAAACATGGCTTCAATTGCTGGATGTGGAATATCTGTACTTTCTAGAATTGCCATAATAGAAGCAACGCCAATACCGTTATCTGCTCCCAACGTAGTTCCGTTTGCATCTACCCAATCTCCATTTACACGCATTTCTATTCCTTGCGTATCGAAATCAAAGACAGTATCTTCATTCTTTTGGTGCACCATATCTAGGTGCGACTGCATGATAATCTTTTGTCTATCTTCCATTCCTACTGTTGCAGATTTATAGATAATAACGTTATCAACAGCATCTTTCTTCGTTTCCAAACCTAACTTCTTTCCGAAATTAACTATGAATTCTACTACTCTATCTTCTTTTTTAGAGGGACGTGGAACTGCATTTAAATCTGCAAAGTTTTTCCACATTATTTTTGGTTCTAAATCGCTTACACTCATATTTATTTGAGATTTGAAAAATTCTTCAATTTCTACTATTGCTACTTGGTCATTTTTCTATACTTGATACGCTTTGGACCTTTATCTCCCAAGCGTTTCTTTCTATTTTCTTCATAGTCTGAATATGTACCTTCAAACCAATACACTTCAGAGTCTCCTTCAAAGGCTAAAATATGCGTACAAATTCTATCTAAGAACCATCTATCGTGCGATATAACTACTGCACAACCTGCAAAATTCATAATTCCTTCTTCTAAGGCTCTTAGTGTATTAACATCAATATCATTTGTAGGCTCATCTAATAATAAAACGTTGGCTTCAGTTTTCATTGTCATGGCCAAATGCAAACGGTTACGCTCACCACCAGATAAGACACCTACTTTCTTTTGTTGGTCTGATCCTGCAAAGCCGAACTTAGAAATGTATGCTCTTGCGTTTAACTTTTGATCACCTACTTCTATAAATTCTGTTCCGTTAGAAACAACATCATAAATTGATTTTTCTGGATCTAAATCTTTGTGGTTTTGATCTACATAGCCAAGCTTAACTGTTTCTCCAACTTTAAACGCTCCACCATCAGGTTGAAGTTCGTCCATTATCATTTTAAAGATAGTTGTTTTACCTGCTCCGTTTGGTCCGATTACCCCAACAATACCTGCTGGCGGTAAGCTAAAATTTAAGTTATCGTATAATAACTTATCTCCGAAAGCTTTAGAAACGGCTTCTGCATCAATTACATTGGCACCTAATCTTGGTCCGTTAGGAATTGGAAGTTCTAAGGTCAACTCTTTCTCGTCTGTCCCTTGCGCTAACATTTTATCGTAGTTGGCAATACGCGCTTTGTTTTTGGCATGTCTTCCTTTCGGATTCATTTTTACCCAATCTAACTCACGCGCTAAAATTTTCTGACGTTTAGATTCTGATTTCTCTTGTTCTTTTAACGCTTTCCCTTTTTGCTCTAACCAAGAAGAATAATTTCCTTTCCACGGAATTCCTTTTCCTTTGTCTAATTCTAAAATCCAGCCCGAAACATTGTCTAAGAAATATCTATCGTGTGTTACGGCAATTACTGTTCCTTTGTATTTTTCTAAATGTTGCTCTAACCAATCGATAGATTCTGCATCCAAGTGGTTAGTTGGCTCATCCAATAATAATACGTCTGGTGTTTTTAAAAGTAAACGCGTTAAGGCAACACGTCTTTTCTCTCCACCAGATAAATGTTCTACTGTTTGATCGTCTGGCGGACACCTTAATGCTTCCATTGCAATATCAATCTGAGAATCTAATTCCCAAGCATCTGTTGCATCAATTCTATCTTGCACTGCACCTTGACGCGCAATTAGTTTATCCATAGCATCCGGATCATTTAAGATCTTTTCATCCATGAATGAATTGTTTATTTCTTCGTATTCTGCTAAAAGGTCTACCGTTTCTTGTGCACCTTCCATTACAATTTCTCTAACTGTTTTGTTAGGATCTAATTGAGGTTCTTGCTCTAAATATCCTACCGTATACCCATCGTTAGACCAAACTACATCTCCTTGTACATCTTTATCTATACCTGCAATAATTTTCATTACAGTAGATTTACCCGCACCATTTAAACCAATAATTCCGATTTTGGCACCATAGTAAAATGAAAGGTGTATGTTCTTTAAAATTTGTTTTCCTTGTGGTGTAGTTTTGTTGATACCCACCATAGAAAATATGATCTTTTTATCGTCTGACATATATAAAATTTCGTTTCGTTCAAAGATAATGGGTTTTAATTGGAAATTTGGTATTTGAGATTGGAAATTTTGAAGAGAAAAGCGCAACTTTTGAACAATAAAAAAGTCCTCCAAAACTGAAGGACTTAACTTTTATATTGAGACTCTAATTACAAGCCAAATTTCTCTTTTGCAATATCTGCAACGTAACCTCCAATAGCTAAACTTGCTGTAGCTGCCGGAGAAGGTGCATTTAATACGTGAATAGACTTATCTGTGTACTCTATTCTAAAATCGTCTCGTGTATCTCCGTCTGCTCCTAACAAAAGTGCTCTTACTCCTGCTCTACCCGGCCTAATATCATCCATAGTTAAATCTGGAACCAAACCTTGTAGTGTTTTTAAGAATAATTTTTTGGAGAATGCTCTACGGTATTCATTAATTCCGAACTTCATATTTTTAAAGAACAATTTCCATGTTCCGCCATAGCTTAAAGCATCTGCTGTATCTTTTAAACTGAAATCTGTTTTTCCGTAGCCTTCTCTTTTGAAAGTGAAAACAGCATTTGGTCCGCATTCTATCTCTCCATTCGTCATACGTGTAAAATGCACACCTAAAAATGGAAAATCTGGGTTGGGAACAGGATAAATTAAGTTTTTGACTTTGTGTTTCGCTTGATCTGTTAATTCGTAGTAATCTCCTCTAAAACCAACTACTTTCTCTTTTAAATCTACACCATCTTTTCTGGCTAACCTATCGGCCTGTAAACCGGCACAAAAAATAAGGTGTTTTGCCTTGTATTTTGCTTTATCACAAATTACAGTATCGCCAGCTTCGCCTTTTTCTATGGCAATTACTTCTTGACCTAAATGTGCTTTAGAGTTAGGGTTCATTCCTTCAGCTACTTCAATCATTTTTTCTGTAGCTCCTCTAAAATCTATAATTCCAGTACACGGAACATGAATTCCGGCAACCCCTTTTACGTAAGGTTCGTGGTCTTTAATTTGCTCTGCAGTAATTTTTTGAATTCCTTCAATTTCGTTTTGTAAACCGATGTTAAAGATTTTATCTAGTTGAGGAAGTTCACTTTCATTGGTAGCAACTACAACTTTACCGCAAACATCATGGTCTACTTTATGCTCTTTTGCAAAGGCAACCAATTCGTGTCTACCTTTTACACAATTTTGCGCTTTCAAAGAACCAGGAGTATAGTACAAACCAGAGTGAATTACACCTGAATTATTTCCCGTTTGATGGTCTGCAAACTTTTTTTCTTTTTCTATTAAAACAATGTTTAAATCTGGATTTTGTTTTTGAAGTTTATAAAAAGTAGCAGCACCTACTATTCCTCCACCAATTATTGCAACATCGTAAACCATACTAAAACTATTTGTATTATTTTGCGAACAAAAATAAGCATAGAATCGCTTTGAGCAACACAACAACATATAATTCTGAGGACAAACCGTATTTTGAGAATTTGTATGGACTACGGTTTTATGCTGCGCTTGCTGTTTTCATTTTCCATGCCTTTAGTTTGTTTAGAGAGACTTGGGTAGGTTTAGAAGACAATTTCCTTTTTCAATTTATTACAAAATTTACAAGTAAAGGTAGTTTAGGTGTTAACCTATTCTTTGTGTTAAGTGGTTTTCTAATTACCTATTTATTACTTTGTGAGAAAGCTAAATTTGGCAAAGTAAACGCGCTTCAATTTATTAAGAGAAGAACCCTACGTATTTGGCCTGTTTATTTTCTTGTAGTTCTATTCGGATTTTTCGTATTTCCGTTGCTACCTTATGGTAAAGAACTGGTTTACAATTTAGGTTATTACCTCGGGTTTTTATCTAACATAAATGAAATTCAAGTTGGTTTAAAGGATAGTGTAAACTTTATGACTCCGCCTTGGTCTGTTAGTGTAGAAGAGCAATTTTACGTTGTTTTAGCGCTTTTACTTGGCTTGTTTTCTTTTGTAAATAGAAAGAAGCTCATTTGGTTTTACGTAGCTGTTATTTTGGGAAGTTTAACTTTCAGATTCTTTAATCTAGAAAACGAGCGCGTTATTTATTTCCACACCTTTTCTGTGATGAGCGATATTGCAGTAGGCGGAATATTAGCAATTTTGGCTTTTTCAAAATCAATACTTCCCTTTTTTCAAAATTTGAGTAAACTAAAAATTGTGTCTGTTTACATTCTTGGATTTGCTTTAATCTTATTGAAAAATGTTGTTTTTGCTGGTCAATTTCAAATTATAGAACGCTTAGTACTTTCTTTTTTCTTTGGGTTTATTATACTTGAGCAGGTGTATGCCAATCACTCCATTTTTAAGGTAGATAAACTAAAATGGGTAAAGAAAGGAGGAGAAATTTCGTACGGATTTTATATGTATCACGTTATCGTGATGTACTTTGTATCTAAACTCTTCTATTCATTTGGGTTCAATTCTATCCTTGATTTTGTATGGCTCTATTTACCGCTCACTTTACTAATCAACATTATTCTTGCTTACATGAGTTACAGGTGGTTTGAGCAATTCTTTTTGAGGTTTAAATAAATGCTACTTAATTCTCAATCTCTTTCTTAGCTTTGCTAGTCTATCTTTGAAGTAAAGATCTAACTCTTTAAAATAATCTTCTGGATTGGTGTACTCTGTTATAACTTTATACAAGTGAGCACTTTTTAATTGTTCTAATTCTTTTAGCTTAGCGGTTAAAGTTGCTTCTAAATGTGCAAACTTTTCACTATTTCCTCCTTGTTGTTTGTCCTTAACTAAATTAGTATTACCCGCCAAAATATGCGATTTAAAATTGCGTAGTTCTTTTACCGTTCCTGTTTTGTATATTTTAATTAGTTCTGAGGTGAGTTCATTAGCCAGTTCTTCTTTTTCTTCTTGCATAGAAAAGTTATCCGGATGCACCAGCAACATACACTCTCTGTACAATTTCTTTTTATCTGCCTGGCTATCAAACGAGATTAATTCGCCTTCTTCTTCTGGGTTGTTTTTACTTTTTTCTAAACCTGGTTCTGGCTCTTGGTAGTTTTTACCTTTTTGTTTCTGAATTTTGCGTTTGGCTTTTTTCTCTTTCTGTTTTTGTCTGTATAAATCTGATAATTCTTGCTCTTCTACAATTTCTTCTATGAAGCGTGTTCTGAGTTTGGTTTTAAAAGCTTCTAGCTGATTTTGGGTACGTATTATTTCTTGCTCAACAGCAAAAATATCTTGTTCTAAAAGAAGTTGCTTCTCGTTTTGTACGCTTAATTCTTGAGACATACTACAAAGGTAACATCTATCTATTTTAAGAAGATAATTATTGGTGATAAATATGGTTTTGGTAGAAATAGAGCTAAATAATTATAAGGGGTAGGTTTATTGAATGCTCTTATAATGCTAGTAGATTTTATTCTCGTTCTACGCTTATTTCACAACGTTTAGCATATGGCTTGTGGCGATTATGAATCACTTACCTTTCAACCGAAACTAAAGCTGGCTATTGATCGAAAACCTTGCTGGCAGCACTTCACCCGCTATAAGCCATATGCTTTTTTCTAAACAGTTATTATTCATTCTCGTCTTGCTGTTCTTGTATAATTACTTACAATATCGAATGTATAGGCTATTTTAATTCCAAATGATGTCATCACTTGAGACTTGAAAATACTGTTATCATTTACATCTATAGCTGTTTGTACCTCTCCACCTATTACATATTGTTGATCATTCGTGTTGAAGGCATTGACAAAATAGTCTCTTGGTTGATTTAAACTAAAGAATTCCATTGTTGCAAAGACCGAGAAATTATCTGAACGCCAACCAAGGCCAAATCCTAAATCTACTGTTGTGCTTAGGTTGCTGTTTGGAGATGATAAGCTAACGGGATTTATGAAAAGAGCTACCGAAAAATGTTTCGGCTGATGTTCTATGATTTTTTTCGTTTGTTCATTACCATCTTCATCTATGTAATTAATTAATCTTGGTACATTATATACAAATGGAGTATAAACTATACCGGTAGAAACGTTTGGTTTTAAACGTCCTGCTTTTTCAATAATAACATTATTTGTAGTCTTGTCAATTATGGGCAATTCATAGACGTCATTTGCGATAACAGACGTACCTGCTCCAACAAAAAATGATATTCGTTTACTCCAACCATAGTTGTCATCAGTTTCAGTTGTTCCTGTGCTGGCAGGATTATCTTCGTCTTGGGAATAAACAAAGATCGGAAGGATTAATAAAGCGAGGTAAATTGTCTTTTTCATAATAGTTGTTTTTTTAATTAATTAGAACGGTCTGGGCTAAGAAGCGTAGCCACCAAAATACTAATGATGGCTATGCTTTTTAGGTATTGTTATGAGCTTACTATTTTACATCATTCTTTTGTTTATTTTTTTTCATCAAGTAATGGGTTATGCCGAAGGTTGGGTTTTCATTTTTCCACCAAATAGCATAGAAAGCATAGATAAATGAAACAGTAAAAGCAACAACTAACGGTAAAATCATTTTTTGTATGTTAAATATCCAACCGACTACGAAGGCTATGATACAAACAAATAGACACCAGAGAGTGTAAACTAAAAGCCTGTGAATTTTTGAACGTTTCATACTTAATTAAATTAAAATGTACTAACTGCCGATGATATTGCAGTTGAGGCTAATAAAGCCCAAGGGTTCCAAGCAAACCAATAGCTTACGGCTGCAGCTTTTAAGTCAGCATAGACCCAATCAGGTGGTACAGATATAATACCATCATTCCCTAGACCTCCTTCGCTTATTGGTGTCCAAAAATGAAGAGAATAACGCCCAACGGAACAAGCGGATAAAAGTGCAGATTTAACTCTTTGAACGTCATTAATAGCTACATTGTGCAAATATTCCGAACCATTATTATCTAAAATTTTATCTTCTATTTTTTTTATTTGATTTATTTTAGATTTAAAATTTAGGTTTTCATTATATACAACATCATGTAAATCATACAGCAATTGTAAAGCTACAGGATAAGAAACATTAAAAGGTATGTTTTGCAACATTAAGTCTTCTTCAGCTTTTGAGTCGGGTATTTCATCAAGGTGTTCCATTAGCTTTATCTGAACGCTATCTGCATTGAAATAGTCGTATACAGTTTGCTTAGTAATAGAATGAATACTATTGTTTCTAAAGAAATCAGAAAGTAATTCATTGTGAATTCTTCCTATGCTGTCATTAGGGTTGCGGGCGTTTTCAACGCTGAAGGAACCAGTCTTCTGAGCAAAACTCTGTTCGAGTGAGCTATTAGTTATTTTATCTTTTTTCTCACTAACACTATCTTCTTTCTTACAACTATTTAAAACAATTCCTAGTAAGGCAAGGAATACACATCCATAAATTAACTTTTTCATCTTTCTATTTTTTTAGATGAACACGCTTTTGGTAAATTCAAGGAGTACCAAAAACTTGCAATAGCACCGAGTTTTCTCCCGCTATGGCAACTTTTTACTTTTTTCATTTCGGCTCTTTCTCTTTATTTACGCCATAAGTTGGCTCTACTTTACCGTGTATGAGTGTGTATGCGTTGCTCATAATAATTAGATATAGTTAACTAATTAACTATATAACT